>Ga0302189_10000064_pt1 | contig 71942 bp, 58 predicted proteins | sample II_Bog_E2_2_FD_194551 | JGI IMG/M metagenome (GOLD analysis project Ga0302189, IMG submission 194551) | Peat permafrost microbial communities from Stordalen Mire near Abisko, Sweden - II_Bog_E2_2 | ecosystem: Environmental > Terrestrial > Soil > Wetlands > Peat | place: Sweden: Abisko...
GTACATCACCAAGACGGTTTGCGGAGCGGACCTTGGCTTTTATAGCGAGTTGAGAGGCACCGGGCGGCTGGGCGTTGGGGCGGACGGGGAAATGAAAGGGCAGCAGCAGCCTTAGAACCTGTCCAAGAACTCTGCAGGGATGCCGAAGATGCGACAGCGGGAATCCCCCAAGGCTTAAAGCCCAGGGTGATTTCGGCCCTTTCAAGACAAGAACCAGGCGCCCGGCGCGCCGCGGGGCATGACGTTAATTGCATACGCAGCGCCGTTCAAACGGACGTCGCAGCATGTGCTAATGTGTTCCGGCAAACCGGTGAATAATAGTGCAAATAAGGCTGTTTTAGGCCGTTTTTGATGCAAAAAATGCACAAATAAGCGCGTTTTCGCACACAAAATTGCGCGTGTAAACCTTTACATGGCAAGAGAAGTGCTAGCACTGATATCATCTGGCTCCCGACTGCCGGTTCTCAGCGATGGCACGGGACCCCGAGCCGGAGTGCCACCCACCCCGGCGCCATTTCAAATCAGTCCTGACAGTCGCAGTTTCTAGACAGGTTCTTAAAGCGCGCGCGAAGTCGCGAATCGTCTCCTCGGTCGAGCCACACGGGGAGATATCGAGCGTGCAAAGCTGCGGGCCCAATCTTGCAAGATGCTGTTTGAAGCCATTCTTGAATCGCCGCAGGCCGTCTGCGTGGGCTCCCTTGGGGCCGCCTTCCACGTATATGCGCACGGTCACCAGCGGTTGCCCCCGATTTCTCCCTTTGCCCAAAGCTGGCCCAGCGAGTAGTCCTCAAGCCAAGAGGACAGTTTCTCGCTGTTCAGCCGGCGAATCTGGGTCGCACCATCGACTTTTTCGCAGACACACACGCTTTCTGGATCGTCGGAGAAGCACTCAACCAGAGATTGAGAGTGCGTTGTAACTATCAACTGTGTCCGCGTAGAGGCATCGCGTAGCAGGTCGGCGAGCGTGGGAATCATGTCTGGATGAAGTCCTAGTTCCGGTTCGTCAATGCAGGTAACCGGCGCAGGTGTTGGATTGAGCAGAATTGTCAGCATTGCAAGCCATCGGAGTGTGCCGTCGGAAAGACGATAGGCGGGAATTGAAAATCCGCCATCCTCGTTGATGACAACTTGAAGATGTGTGCCTATCAGACGCAAATCGACACTCTTCAGCGGTGCATAGAACCGCTTCATTTGTTCGTTGATCAGATCGAAAATCGGGCGATGATAATCCTTGCAATATGCGAGCATTTGTGCAAGGTTGCGCGCATCTTCTTCCAGTCGTTCGACTGGCTGCCCCACTGGGATCGGATCACGAGGAGTCAAATCGGCTCCAAATACCCAATCCTGATGAAAATCGAAACTGTCAAAAAATTTCTCGATTTCGTAAAGTTCAGGCAGAATAAATCCGGAACCAGCCATTTGTATCTGAAGCTGCGCCAGTTGTGACAAGACAGATCGATCTGCATTCAAGCCGAGATACCTTGGCGCTGCACCGGGTGAAGAACTTCGCGGAAGAATCTCCCCTTGCATCCCATTACTTTCGAACCAGCTATCGTTGGACTCTCTTCCATCGGCCCGTTTCGCTGTACGAATGATTTCTTTACCAACCCTAAATGAGGCTTGAAATCTATCAAGCCTTATCAAGTAATCATAATCAAAAATAGAATTGGATTGAGGGATTGAACCTAAGGAAAGCTTCGTTTCAATGGTAGTACGTGGGTTTTTCCCGTTAGCACCTTTCCAAATCCACTCATCAACACCACCCGTTTCCAATACAACCGCCTAAGGCTCCTTCTCGGGAAGCAACCATAGAAGCCGGATGACCTCAATCAGATTCGACTTGCCCGACCCATTCGCCCCAATCAGAATATTCAGCGGCCGGAGCTCAATCTCTTCCGTATTCGGACCGAAGGAGAGCAGGTTAACTGGACGTATGGACTTTAGAAATGGATGCTGGGCCAAAGCTGCGCCTCCTCTCTTTAGGAAGATGCTTTTACCGTATCACTTTAACTCAATTGAGATAGGTGAGGCACCCCTCAACCAATTGGCGCAAGGTGCTTGGTCTTCGAGTAGGTATAGATAATCCTGTGCGCCACAGTGATCGTCGACAGCACCGCCAGCACCCAAAGCACCGGAGCCATCACTCCACACCAGTTGAACAGCGCGCCCAGCAGGATGAGCACAATCCGCTCCGGCCGCTCCATGAAGCCCACCTTGCACTGGCCGATAAGCGCTTCGGCACGGGCGCGCGTGTAGCTAACCATCAGTGACGTCACCATCACAAACGCCACCAGCACCACATATCGCATGCGGTTGATGCGGCCGTAATAGACCAGCAGGCCAAAGAACAGCACCACGTCGGAGTAGCGGTCGATCACCGAGTCGAAAAACGAGCCGAAGACCGTGACCTGGTTGTTGCGTCGGGCTACGCGGCCGTCCACCATGTCAAAGATGCCGGCGCCGAAGATGACCAGGCCGGCATAGAAAAACATGCGGCCGGAGTTGGTGGCGTTAGCATGGCCGAAGAAGAACGCGGCCACAATGTTGATAACCAGGCCAATGAAGGTAAGAATGTTAGGGGAGATGCGGGTAAGCGCCAGGCCATGCACAATCCGGTCTAAGAGCCAGCCGCAACCGCGGCCGAAAGCGCTGGTCCAGGTCATTCCTTTTCTTCCTTACTGCTCTTTGCCGGCGGCGGATACATTATTTCGCTCGGTCGCTTCTGCTTCATCGTGAATCGTGGTCAGCTTCAGAATCTCGAGCTCGCGTTTTCCGTTGGGGGTCACAATGGTGGCAACGTCACCCACTTTCTTGCCCACCAGACCCTTTCCAATGGGTGAGGTGGTCGAGATCAGGCCCTTGGAGACGTCGGACTCCTCGCTTGTCACAAGGCGGTAGACGATCTCCGCGTCTTTAGTAGAGTCGAACACCACCACCGTGGAGCCGAAGCCCGCTTTGTCCCTGGGAATGTTGGTCAGGTTCACCAGCGAAAGCTCGGCCATGCGCCGCTTGAGCTGACCGAGGCGCGCATCCACGAAGGTCTGGCGCTGTTTGGCCATGTGATACTCGGCGTTCTCTGAGAGATCGCCCATGGCCACGGCCTTTTTGATCTCCAACGGGAGATCGTGCTGGAGCTCGCGTTCGAGGATAGCGATCTCGGCGAGAAGCTGCTTTTTGATGTGTTCAGGCATCCATGTTCCATTGCGGGGAGCGGGGATTGCTCAATCCGCGAGAGATAAAAGAACTCGACTTCCAATTATACGCGGGGGACGGGGCAAGGGGTCGAAGATCAGGGATCAGAGGTCACGGAACGGCAACCCAGCCCCACTCAAAAGAAGATAAAATACGGCTCTCCTGTCCAAGACGATTATCCCCCCCGTATGTGATCGTGCCCTATTCCCCGTTCCCCATTTCCGGATCGGCGGCCCCTGCACCCTGATCCCTGCCCCCTGTCCCCTTGTCGAGAAACTCCTGCAGAATCAGCATAGCCGCCACCTGATCCACAACCCTCCGGTGCTGTTGCCGAGCGTGCCCGGCCTCATACAGAATCTGGTGCGCTTCGCGAGTAGTCAGCCGCTCGTCCCAAAGATGGATAGGGAGCCCCGTCAGTTCGCCCAGTTCAGCGGCAAAAACCTGCGTCTTCGCGGCCTGGGGGCTCATCTCGCCGGAAAGATGCACAGGATTCCCCACCACGATCGCAGCCACGCAGAATCGCCTTGCCAGCCGCGCCAGCGAGCGCAGGTCTTCGCGCTGGTTGCGGCGCCGCTCCAGCGTCAGCACCGGCTGCGCCGTCAGCCCAAGCTCGTCGGAAACGGCCACGCCGATGCGCCGATTACCAACGTCGAGGCCGAGATAACGCGGAACGGAATGGGGATTGCCTTCCAGACTGATACTCCTTGATTCAGCTTAAAGCCCCAGGTCCCAGGCAGAAATGGCCGGCCCCGTCGAATTGTGCCCGGTACAATCGTAAAGGTAGAGAATCCCCAGTGGGATTACTTGCGTCTCTAGTGAAGGAAAGGTAAACAGCGACTGAATGGCAGGCCGCAGACGAAACAGCAGAAAGAAAAAGGGTTCTGGCGCGGCAGGAACCTTTCTGGCGGCTTTCTTCGTATTGCTTCTTGTAGCTGGAGCGGCTGCGTGGCTGCTGGTTGTGCCATTTGGGCCGGACCATGAGACATTTGTCGAGCTGGCGCCGGGCTCGTCCACTGCGCGGATCGCCCATCAGTTGGAGGATGCGGGCGTAGTTCGCAGCCGGTTTGCCTTCGATTTGCTGCGCTGGGCCAAGCGAGGAACGCTGCGGGCCGGTGAATATCGATTCGATCATCCAGTGTCGGTAACGGAAGTTTATGCGCGGATCGCGCGAGGGGATGTTTTTACCAGGGTGGTAACCATTCCGGAGGGCGCGAGCATTTTTGAGATAGCGGCCCGGCTGGAACAGGCGGGATTTGCCCCTCGGCAGGACTTTCTTGCCGCGGCAGTGCAACAAGTTGGATTGGTGGCCGACATCGACCCAGAGGCTAAGAGCCTGGAAGGCTACCTGTTTCCAGACACGTACCATTTTGCGCGCAAGGCCACCCCGGCGCAGATATTCGCAACTATGGTGCGCCGGTTTCGCGCGGTGGCGTCTCAACTAGGATTGAAGGAAGAAGTGCATTCAGTGGTGACCATGGCTTCGTTGGTGGAACGGGAGACGGCGGTGGATGCGGAGCGGCCAACGGTGGCCAGCGTGTTCGCGAACCGGCTCGCGAAAAAAATGCCGCTGATGACAGACCCCTCGGTGATATATGGCCTGGAGCTGGAAGGCCGCTGGCAGGGCGTGATTCACCAAAGCGATCTGAGCCACAATACCGCTTACAACACCTACCTGCACACCGGCTTGCCGCCGGGTCCGGTGGCCAACCCCGGAGCAAAGTCGCTGCGGGCGGCCATGAATCCGGCGAAAACGGACTATCTCTACTTTGTGGCCGCCGGAACCAATCCGCAGGGGCGATCATTGTTTGCCAGCTCTCTGGACGAGCACAACCGCAATGTGACCGGCTACCGTCAGGCCGTAAAGAAGGCAGGCGGCCGATGAACGCACGCCTGCGACCCGCCTGTGCCCTGGCCCTGTTACTGCCGCTGCTGCTCACAGGCTGCTCCCTTCTGCCCTCGACGCGCAAGCTGCCCACGCCCAAGGCCCCGGCTATCACGCAGACTGTCACTCCGGAAGAACTGGTTGCGCACCTCAATCGGAACTGGGAGGCGTTGAATACGCTGAATTTGGGCGTGGATATCCAAGCCAGCATGGTGAAGACCAAAGAAGGCGCGGAAACCGACGAACCCTCCTTCCCCGCACTCATTTACATGGGCAAGCCTGAGATGCTTCGCGTCTTTGGACGGGTTCCGCTTATTCACACAGAGCTGTTCGACATGGTGAGCGACGGCAAGGAGTTCACCTTGTTCGTTCCGATTTGCAGCAAGGTATTTAAGGGGTCCGACGCTGTGGAGACAAAGCCTGTCCCCTCATCGGACAGCACCACGCCGGCCGCAACAGCCAGCCCATCCGCCTGCTCCTCGGCAAAAACGGCGCAGAACATGCGCCCCGGTTTCCTTTTGGATGCAATGGCTGTGAAGGGGCTGGATCCGGCTGACGAGTACTACGTCACCGCGGATACGTTCACGGTGCCAGACGCCGCCAGGAAGCATCTGCTGATTGTGCCGGAGTACATGCTGAACGTCGTCCGCCGCAAGCCGGGCAGCAAACGGCTGACGCCGTTGCGCGTTATCACGTTTCATCGCGACGATCTTCAGCCTTATGAGCAGGATATTTACGATAGCGAGGGTAATCTGGAAACCCAGGTAACTTACGGGCTTTATCGGGAATTCGATTCCACCAGCTACCCTTCGACAATTACCATCAAGCGCCCGCTCGATGAGTTCCAGATAGTTCTAACGGTCAATAGCGTCAAGCAGAATCAGCCGCTGGGCGAAGGCCCGTTCCAGATCACGAACATCCCGGAAGGGACCCCGGTTCAGAAGCTCGAATAGCGACACCAAGTCCATTGCAAGCCGGACCTGTACCGTCTTTCCTGTGCCTGCTTCCGTGGGAAGGCTACGGCTGCTCCTGTTGCGGCCGTTGGAGCAGCGCATTGCAGGTAACGATGGCAACGAATGGCAATCCCCACGCTTGTACTCCGGTGAGGATGAGCGTCCCGAGAGAAGAACTGCGGAGAAACCAGCGCTTGACGGTTTGCATGGGGTTGCACCTCCGTGGAAATTGGCTATGCATTCCATTGATTGCACACGCTGGGCCAATTGCCGAATGTTGAATACAAACGGGATAGAGGACAGGGCGACCGAGGGGTCCGGTAAAAACTACCCGATCCATGAAAAAAACGCGCGCCTCTGAATCCTGCGCCTGTGGACTATTTGCCGGTCTGGGTCCTCTGCCGGATGAGCTCTTGTTTCAGAACTTCCAGCCGATGGCGGCCATCGTCCAGCCAGCGCGGATCGCGCTCGAACCTAAGATAGCGGTTCCAAGTCTCGACGGCGTTCATTGTCTGGCCACGATCTTCCATGGCCACTGCTTCGTTGAACAGCACCACCGGGTCGCCTGGGGCTAGTTCATCGGCGCGGCGCAGGTATTCCAATGCTGCGGTGCGATCGCTTTCGCTGCCCGTCAAAGCACCGCGCTGGAAGTAAGCAGCCGCATCGTCCTCCAGCAGGCTCGGAGTCACCGGTCCGGCGGTAAGCAGGCGATCGAGAATCTCGATGGCCGGATCGAATCTCTCTTCCATCAGGTCGGCCCGCGCTTCGAGTTGAAGCCAGCGGGCGTTCTGGGGCGCACCTTCCAGCTTGTGATCGATTCGGTTGCGCGCCTCCGTCAACTGAGCCGGCTCCCGGCTGGCCGCGCCGCCGCGAAGATGCCTGTTCGGGGTAACATCGGCAAATCCCGCGCCGGGCATGCGCATCTCGAAGATGCGGGATTGCGTATAAGCCTCGGCCAGCAGCCGCTCAGGATTATTCAGGTGCTGCCACCATGCGCCGGCCAGTATAGCCACCAGCAGCGAAGCCGCCAACGCGGCACCAGCCCAAAGGTACGAACTCATCGAGCGTCCCTGGGCCGGGAAATGAGGCGTGCGGGCGAGCCTGGCGGCCAAGTTTCGTTGCCATTCGCCGGATGCCGATGCCATTGCGCTCAACTCGGCAATCTCTTCCGGCGAGGCCTCCGCAGTGAGTAACCGCATCTCGGCCGCGCACGCGCGGCATTCGGCGGCATGCGCCAGCAACTGATCCAATTCGGCCGGGCGCGGCTTGCCGCACAGCAGGCGCGCCCACTCGCCCGGTTCAGGACAATCTTCTTCCCGGCCCCGCGACCAACCGCTCACCTGATCGGGACGCCGTGCCTCGGCTTGATTTGCTCGCCCTTCCATAAGTTCCTCCAATGCCTTTGCCAGGGCATCTTCAGGCAATTCGGCTGGGCGATTCGGGTTTAGGTTCTTATTCATATCCGCACTCTATCTAACGCGATTGTTCGCAACATTCCTTTCGCTGGCGGAAAGTCCTTCATTAACCGGACTCTGCCCGGTCCTCCGGATTCCGCCTTTCCACCTCGCCGCGCAGCCACTTGGAGACACGCCGCAGCGCGCTTTCCACACCTTTGGCGGTCAGGCCCGCTGGAAACATGCGGGCAATCTCTTCGGCCGTGAGCCCCTGTAGATAGTAGAGCCAAAAGAACGACCGGTCGCGCTCGCCAATGATTTCCGGCGCCGAACGCAGCTTTTGGTCCAGTTGGGCGAACAGGACGGATCGCTGCATCTCCGCACTCTGGCGTCCGCTCGCCACCGGCATTTGCGTACCGTCCTCCACCAGCGGAGTGGTTACCACTTTGCCACCTCTCTTGGCCGAGCGCAAACGCCGGAAATAATCGTTTGCCACCGAGGCGGAAACAATGCGGAGCAGGCCCAGGAATGAGTCCTCGCCGCGCGGCTCGAATTCCCGGAGTATGCGGCGCTTTTGTTCGCACAGCTTGACGAAGATCTCCTGCACGATATCGTCCACCGCTGTTGACGATGTGCTGTTAACCCACTGTCGGGAAATGCGAAACGCCACCAGGGTCGCCAGTGGTCTGCACAGGCGTACAAACTCATCCCATTCCGCCGCATCGGCGGAGCGGGCACAGGCTTTCGCCAGATCGTTGACCCTGTTGCGAATTTCCACCATGCCGCGGGTCTCCAGTCTATCGTAGCGGCGCAGTGGATAGTTATTTGTTTATAAATTGAATGGGCTCCCTGGGTAACCTGCGTACGGCGGCGGGTTTTCCCCATGTGCTAGTATCCCGGCAAGCGTTCCCAGTCATTTTCTTAGGAGTTCAGCATGGAAAACAACTTGCGCCCTCTCACTCTTGGCGAAATTCTCGACCGCACAGCCCAGCTTTACCGCGAGAATTTTCTTCTTTTTGCGGGAATTTTCTCGCTGTATGCCGGCGTGGGGTTGGTGCTGAACCTGCTGCTGATTGGCCTGGGATTGCTTCTGAAGGCCCTGCATATGTCCAGCTCGCTGGTTCTCTGGACTACCGTAGCCGCAGGCGGACTCGAAATGCTCATCCTCTTTCTGCTTTTTGGAGCGTCCGTGGCTGCCATCAGCCGTGCCGTGGCCTGGGTCAACCTGGGCGAGCCGGCCACCATCCGCGGCGCATACGCAAGTGTCTTGCCACAGTTGGGCCGCTACCTGTGGCTGATGTTCATCACTGCGTTCATCGTATATACGCCGATTGTCCTGCTCTATGGCGGCTATTTTGGGACCTTGATGGTCTGGGGCAAGATGAACCTGTTGCACCCAGACCCAGCCGCCCAGCAGGCCGCCATGTCCAATCCGCAGAATGCCGGCATCTTCCTTGCTGCGTCTCTGGCCTTCTTCCTGCTGCTGTTCCCGTTTGGCTTCTATACCGTTTTCATGAGCCTTCGCTACGCCCTGGCGTTGCCGGCCTGCGTGGTTGAAAACATAAAGGCCCGAGGCGCCTTGCGCCGCGCAGTCGCCCTGAGCAAAGGCTCGCGAGGACGCATTTTTGTTCTGGGTTTGCTGATCGGAGCGATCAAGATTGGACTGGTTCTGGTGACCCAGATGTTCGTATTCATCGCGGCCTTCAAAAATCACGGCGTGCTAGGACCGGGCCTGACCGCGGTTTCGCAGATCATTGCATTTTTCACCAACACGTTTCTCGGTCCCATCTGGGCGACGGGCGTTACGCTCTTCTACTATGACCAGCGGATTCGCAAGGAAGGGTTCGACATCGAGTGGATGATGCAGGCTGCCGGAATGACAGCGCCCCCTGCACTTTCAGCGCTGCCTGCGGAAGTCGATCCCGAGGTGGCTCCGGAAGATCAAGGGAGCGTGCATGAGTGAGCCCCTGCGACCGCTGAGCCTGAGCGAGATCCTCGACCACACCGCGCTGCTCTACCGTTCGCGATTCCTCGTGTTCATCGGCATCTCGCTCATTCCCACCGTGGTGGTGCTGGCGCCCCTCTGCGGGATGGTTCTCTTTTTTACCTGGCTGGGGTCCAGCGGCGCGGGTTCCCAGAACCAGGCTGCCGCCATACTGGCAGGGCTGCTGATCTTTTTTGTCCTGCTGGTGGCGATGCCGGTCTTCGTCGGAGTCAACGCGTTGGGCACAGGGGCCATCAATCATGCCGGCGCCCGCGTCTGGCTCGGCGAACAGATCACCATACGAGATTCCTACAGAGATGCATATCGGCGGGGATGGCGCTATCTCGGGCTCTATTTTCTTCAGGTGCTCATCGTCTGGGTTGCACCGTTTGTGGCATGGTTTGTGCTTCTGGGCATCTCTGCCATTGCCGCCGTCTTGCTGCAAAAGGCCGGCTTACCCGGCGACACACTTCTGGGTGTAGCGGCGGTTCTGGTCGTCATCGCACTGGTTATCTATGGCATCTGGATGCAGTTGTGCCTTTCCTTCGCTTTCCCCGCATGCGTGGTCGAACAAATCGGCGCCGCAGCCGCAATCAAGCGCAGCTTCTCGCTCAGCAACGGCACCAGGGGCCGCATCTTCGTGCTTTATCTGCTCGCAATGGCCCTCAATATGCTCCTTTCCATGGGAATTACCGTTCCGCTCATGATCCTGATGTATCTGTTTCCCTGGATGAACGACCCTCGACACGCGCAATCCGCCGGAACGATCATGATCCTCGTCTTCTACGGAAGCGCCTTTGCGGTGCAGACGTTTACGCGCCCCGTCTATGGCATCGCGCTCATCCTCTTCTACTACGATCAGCGCATACGCCTTGAGGGGTACGACATCGAGTGGATGATGCAGCGGGCCGGAATGGTCGCTGTGCCGTCGCCGGTGCCCGAAGCAGCGCCGTGGCTGCCGCCGATTCCACGGAAGGCTCAGCCCGCCCAGGCCGAAGCCCCAACCGCAGCAGCAGATGCCGCTCCCAGCCCTCCATCCACTCCAGCGCCAGATATTGAAGTCACATTGCCCGCGCCGCCGCGGCCCGGAGAGCTCGCATGAACGAGCCCTTGCGACCCATGAACCTGGGCGAAATCCTCGACCGGACCGCCCTGCTCTACCGTTCGCGATTCCTCGTGTTCATCGGGATTTCGCTCATTCCCACCGTAGTGATTCTAGTGCTAGCTTGCGGTTTCTTCCTCTTGCTTTCGTATGCTGGGTTGGGAATGAACGCCGCGCCCCCGACCCAGAGTGCCGACACTCTGGCAGTTCTGTCGATCCTCGTTTTGTTCCTGGTGGCGATGCCTGCCTATCTTGTGATGACCGCGCTGGGCACGGCAGCCATCAATCAAGCTTCTGCCCGAGTCCCTCAGGAAGAAGGAATCTCAATCTATGATGCCTATAAGGCCGTCTGGCAGCTTAAATGGCGCTACCTCTGGCTCTATTTGCTACAGGTTCTCATCGCCTGGGTTGCACCGTTTGCCGTATGGGCTGGGCTGCAGGTATTGACGATTTACCTCGCCATCGTCGCACAAGATGCCGGCATGCAAAACCTTGCGTTCAAAGCGGTCTTTGGCTCGGCAGAGGCTCTGGTCGGGGCCTCTCTGATTGCCTATGGCCTCTGGATAACGATGCGCCTTTCCCTGGCCTTCCCGGCATGCGCAGCAGAACGGATTGGCGCCTGGGCCGCCGTAAGGCGCAGCATCACCCTCAGCAACGGAACCAAAGGCCGCATTTTCGTGGTCTATCTGCTCGGAGCGGCTCTTCATATTCTGCTTTCGATGGGCATCACGATACCGCTCGTGATCGCGATGTATCTGTTCCCCTGGTTTAACGACCCGCAACACTCGCAAACCGCCGGAGTGATCGTGCTTCTTGTTCTGTATGGCAGCGCCTTTGCCGCACATGCGTTTACGCGTCCCGTCTATGGCATCGCCCTAACCCTCTTCTACTATGATCAGCGCATACGCCAAGAGGGGTACGATATCGAAAGGATGATGGAAACCGCCGGAATGCACGCGCCTTCACCTCCGCTAATTGCGGAAGAACCCGCCGCGCCCGAATCGCCACAGGAGGCCGGTGCGTGAATACCCGTCCCATCTTCGCAGCAATCGTGCTGGCCGCAATCCTGGCCGCAGCGCAGGTTCGCGCGGCTTCGCCGACTCCCGCCGCTCCCACCGTCCCCGCCGCAACCGTAGGCCGCTGGAACGATGTTTCACTCGACGATTACCACAAGCACCTCACGACCCTGACTGCCGTTGTCCAGTCCTGCGCCAAGGCGCGCGACAACAAAACCTGCGACCCCACGTTGGTTGGGCTCGACGACCGCGTCCCGCTGACCCAGGCCCCCAATGCGGAGCGGCGTCTGGTCCGCTATGGATGGCTGCGCATCCTGCTTTCCTCTGCTCAGGATAAAGACAAAGCCGAGGATACAAGCAAGGCCAAGCCGGCCACCGGCGCAAAGCCCAATCAAGGCCTCGCCGGTATCCTGCTACCTCCAAAAACGACCACGGAGCTGTTGCAGGATGCGCTGGTTCGCCTCGGCCATGACATCACCGAAGATGGCTCCGCCGCCGCCGTGCCGCCCGCCCACACTGCCGAACGCGAAATGATGAAGCAGGTTCTTGCCGGGCGCGACTTCCGCAAGCTCGAAGCGCCCTCGCCGCTGGACAAGGCTGAGGAGAAGGTCGGCGCCTGGCTCAACCAGCTTCTTGAAACCGCGGCCAAGTTCGGCGCTCGCTCGCCATGGATTGGCCAGGCACTGATTTGGGGATTCGTTCTGGCGGTCTGCACGGCGTTGGTGTGGGGACTCATCCAGTTAGAAAAACGGTGGCGAATCCGGCTGACGCCCGACTTCTCGGGCCCAGCCCCAACCGCCGCCTCGGCCCGCGAGTGGCAACTATGGCTGGATGACGCGCGCAAGGCTGCCGCAGCCGGCCAATGGCGTGAGGCCATTCACTTTGTCTACTGGGCCGCGATCTCGCGCCTGGAATCCCGGCGGCTGTGGCCAGCGGACCGCGCCCGCACTCCCCGAGAATATCTGGCGCTGGTGGCCGCGACCGATCCCCGCCGTACCGGCCTGGCCACTCTGACCGGCAGTTTTGAGCGCACCTGGTACGGCGGCCGGGCGGCTGGCGAAGACGATTACCGCAAGGCTGAGCACCTTGCCACCGCGTTGATTTCGGGCAGTGCGCCCACGGTTTCCGGGGGAGGCGCTGCACAATGAGATTCCTTTCCTCCCTCGACCCAAAAGACCGCAAACTGCTGCTTTGGTTTGTGGGCGCGGGAATTGTGCTGGCAATTCTGAGCGGCTTCGTGATTCCCGGCGAGAATGCCAACGACAATCCGCTGCCCTCAACCTATTTGTCTGGACAGCACGGCGCGCGCGCGGCCTATGAAACGCTGCTTCGGTCCGGTTACGCAATCGAACGCTGGGAGCGGCCGCTCAGCGAACTGGCCGCCACCGCGGGACCCGATACAGTGGTCATCTTCGCCCAGCCGTTTTCGCGCAATGGGGAAGACATCAAGGCAGTCCGAGCCATTCTCGATCGCGGCGGCCGAGTGCTCTCCACCGGTTTCTGGGGCGGGTTCATTCTCCCCGGCGAGGCCAGCGATACGCCCCAGGAGTTTAACTTCTCCGCCTGCAAGCTGGGGCCTGAGGGCATCGACCCGCTCTCCGGCACGGGCGAGGTGTGGATGGTCCCTGAAGCCACCTGGCAGGTTGGAAATCCCACTCATCGCGTCGAATATAGCTGCGCCGGGCATCCGGCGGTAGTCGAGTTCGACTGGAACAAGGGCCATGCGGTGTGGTGGGCCAGCGCCACGCCGCTTGAGAACGGTTCCCTGGCCCGCGCCAACAATCTCGACCTGCTGCTCAATTCGCTGGGGCCGCGCGACGGCCACCATTTCTACTGGGATGAGTCGCTGCATGGCGATATCCGCTCCGATTGGAGCTACGCTTCAGGCCCGGCGCTCACCATGCTTCAGATAAGCCTGCCGGTGTTGGGCCTGCTTGTTGTGTTCAGCTTCAGCCGCCGCAGCGGTCCGGTGCGCGATTTGCCCGCTCCGCCGCGCACCACCCCCGTCGAGTTCTTAATGGCGCTGGGATCGCTTTACCGCAACGCCAACGCATCGTCCACCGCAGTCGCCATAGCCTTGGAGCGGTTTCGACGCCGCGCTCTGCAACTTTGCGGATTGAAGGGCAGCCAGATGGGCGCGGCCGAGCTCGCAGCGCTCATTCGCCGCCGCTCTCCTGGCTCCGATGCCAGCCTGGAGGCCGACCTGGCCGCCTGCGAAGAGATCATGCGTACCGATACCATCGCCCCTCACGAGGCTCTTAAGCTGATCCAGACCCTGCACCGGCACCTGGAAAAACTCGTATCCGCGGTAAAACACCGCAGCCAGCCCGCCAGAATCGAAGATACTTATTCCATACAGAAGGAAAGGGCTTAATGAGCCAGGAACCGTACCCCGTTGAATCGCACGCGCTGTCTTCTCTACATGCCACCAGTCAGTTGATCGCACACTCGCGCACGGAATTGGGCCGCGTGATCTCCGGCCAGGCGGAAGTGATCGAGGAGGTGCTGATCGCCGTCCTGTGCCAGGGCCATGCGCTGCTGGAAGGCGTGCCCGGCATTGCCAAGACGCTGATCGTCAAGGCCCTGGGCCGTTTGCTTGGCCTCCAATTCCAGCGCGTGCAGGCCACCCCGGACCTGATGCCTGCCGACATTCTGGGCACCACCATGTTGCGCCCCGGCGCTGGATCCGAAGAGGGGAGCTTCAGCTTTCACGCCGGCCCTGTGTTTACCGACCTTCTGCTGGTGGACGAAATCAACCGCATGCCGCCGCGCACCCAAGCCGCGCTGTTGGAGTGCATGGAAGAGCGGCAGGTAACCAGCGACGGCACGCGCCGCCCCTTGCCGGTGTGGTTTACGGTCTTCGCAACGCAGAATCCTGTGGACTTCGAGGGAACGTATCCGTTGCCCGAAGCGCAATTGGACCGGTTTCTGCTCAAGATTCGCGTTGCTTATCCATCCGAGGCCGAAGAGTTGCAGATTTTGGAGCGCCATCACGGAGGCACTGGCGCAGGGCTTTTGGAAGATGCGGCGATTGCTCCCATTCCAGAAGGATTGTTGGCTTCGGCGCGGGCAGAGGTCAGGGCCATTCGGATTGAGCCGGAGCTTTACGGCTATATTCTCTCCCTTGCCCGCCGCAGCCGCGAGTGGCCCACGTTGCTCTTGGGCGCAAGTCCCCGCGCCGCGTTGAGCCTGATGCGCGTAGCCCAGGCGTCGGCCGCGTTCGATGGCCGCGACTACTTGGTTCCCGACGACGTGAAGCGTGCGGTGCTGCCAGTTCTCAGGCATCGCGTAATGCTCAAGCCCGAGGCCGAGTTGGAGGGCTTCGACGCCGATCGCGTATTGTTCGACCTGATCGCGGCAGTGCCGGTGCCGCGGCAGTAAATCCTCGCCCCGGCTACAAAGCTTTGGTACTCTAAGTCCCAGGAGTCTGCGCCATGGACATTACTTCCCCGTTCTTCGTCGTTCCCGTGATCATTGTCGTTTTTGTGGCTGCCATTCTGTTTGCAACCAGCTCCAAAGAAGACGGCCACGAAACGCACTGATTCAGAGGCACCTCATGCCGCATTCGCGCGCATCGGCCCAGAGCCGAAGAGAGTTTCTGGCCCGCGCGGCAAAGGCTGCCGGAGCGGCTCTCATCGCTCATCCTCTCACCGTCCTCGCCCAGAATGCCTCGCAGCAAACTCCCGATCCCAAATCCTGGCTGGCTGCTTGGAATGCCGCCGCGACAGTCCTCGCCGGCAATATCCGCACCCTCCCCACCTATTCGCAGCCCGTCCTGTTTGAGGGCAGCACCTACCAGGGCATCTGGCTGGAGTGTGGCCCGCACGAAGGGCTGGTCTACGCTACCCTGGCCAAAGATCTGCCTCCAATTCCCGCTCAGGCCACTCCGCTTCAGGCTGCCCGCAATAATCACATGGCGTTCTTCCAGTTGCAGCGACCCGACGGTCAACTACCCGCAAGCATCAAGACGACCGAAAACGGTTACGGCCAGATTCAGATGGTGGTGCCCATCGCCGCCACAGCATGGGAGCTATCCCAACTCACCGGAGACGAGGAGCTGCTAACCACCGCCTACAGTTCGTGCAGCCGGTGGGACGCATGGCTCCGCCAGTATCGCGACACGCGCAAGACCGGCCTGGTCGAGGGATTCTGCACCTACGACACCGGCCACGACAACAGCCCGCGATGGGCCGGCATCCCCAATCGTTGCCCCGACGCCGACGCGCGCAAGTGTCCGCCGCTGCCGTCGATGCCGCGCCTCTGCCCCGATCTTTCCGCGACGGTTTACGGCGGCAGAGTGGCGTTGACCGCCATGGCCACGGCCCTTGGAAAACCAGCAGAAGCCGCCCGCTGGCACACTGAGGCGGAGACCATTCGCCACCTGATCCTCGACAAGCTCTACAGCCCCGAAGACGCCGCATTCTACGATCTCGATGCCCAGAGCAACTTTGTCCGCGTGCGGTCCGATGTCATCGGCAGGGTTCTGGGCGAGCACGTTCTCCAGCTTTCCAACCCCCGCGACCGATCCATATTCGACGCCGTCTGGACTCGCCAACTCCACAATCCAAAAGCTTTCTGGGCCGCCTATCCGTTTTCCAGCATCGCCCTCGACGACCCAACCTTCGTTCGTCCCATCCCCCGCAACTCCTGGGGTGGAGCATCGCAGGCCCTCACGGCCCTGCGCGCGCCACGATGGATGCCCCACTACGGCAAGCAGGCGGAACTCCAAACGCTCATGCGGCAGTGGTGCGAGGCAATCCTGCGTTACGGCGAGTTCCGCCAGCAGATGGACCCCAACACCGGCGACTTTACCCAGCCCGATCCTGGCGGCTACTCCCCTGCGGCGCTTGTCTTCCTATCCTTCGCCGGGACGTTGGGAAAATACCCGAAAGCGTGAGGCCTTAGCGCGCCGGAGAACGATTTCCACAAAAAAAAGGCCCACTGCGATATCTGCAGCAGGCCATTTCTCTTTGTCAGCGATTCGACCGAAAAACTCCGGCCTACTTCGGTGCCGTATCCGTATCTTTCTTGTCCTTTTCGTCCTTCTTTTCTCTTCCGGTCTTTGCCGGAGGTTTTGCGCCCGGAGACGCGGCTGGCTGGGCAGCGGGCGATGGTGCAGCTTTTGCGCCCGGCTTTGGCGCGGCCGGACTGGTAGGCGGTGGCGCCGCGGCCTTTGCGGCAGCAGGCGGAGCAGGTTTGGCGGCAGGCGCGGCAGGTTTGGCGACCGGCAGAGCGGCAGGTCTTGGAGCCGGCGCGGGCGCAGCCACAGGTGCGGGTGCGGGTTTAGCCGCCGGCGCGGGAGACGCCTCAGCGGGCTCATGCCTCAACGCCTCAGGAGGCGGAGCGATCGTCTTGCGCCCCGGCAGCGCTACCGGCGCAGGTGCGGCCTTTACTGGCGGCGCCATAGGCTTTGCGCCTGGCTTGGCAGCGGCCAGTTGACCCTTTTCATTCATCAGCACCGGGCGTTCCGAACTCACCCGCACCGCATGGACAGGCGGTGTCCCTACAATCGACTGCGGAGTCGGCTTGGGTTCGGGCGCGGCCAGAACCTGCACATGATCGAATACACGAACATCAACGACCACTGAGGCCCTCTGAACGGGGCGACCGGCGGCAAAGTCCGCATGGCTCACCGCGCTCACGCCGATGGAGTGGTTGACGTAAACGATGTTGACGTTATTCACGACATTCACATAAGTGACCTGCACGTGAACGCGCGGGCTCTCAGAGATGTTGGAGATATTGACCTGATCGATGTAATGCGGGCTGCACGGATACCAGGGTCGGTAGGGCTCTCCGGGACCCAGCGGGAACCACGCCGAGACGCCAACACCGCCGACATGGATTCCACCGGCAAAGACTACAAGCGCGGGAGACCATACCGGGTGCGCCGCCGGGGGGCCTGGGATCCATCCCCAGCGGCCCGAGTAGTTGACCCAGCGGCCATAATGGAAGGGCGCGTAGCCCCACGATTCATCCTCCACCCACACCCAGCCCCACGGCGAGCGGTTGATCCAGTGCCCGTTGTGGTAGGGCGCCCATCCGGCAGGTACGTTCCGAGGAAACCAGATAGCCCCGTATTCGGTCCCTGGCTGCCAATCGCCGCTTGCATCCAGTTCATAGGCGCCGGGCATTTCCGGGCTAACGTACTGAGATGCGGCCACGCTGGCAATTTGCTGATCGCGCTGCTGGCTCCAACCGTCCAGGGAGTCGGGGTCGTTGGCTTCAAGCCATTGCGGGGTTACAGGGTTGGTGCCGGCCACCTCCAGGGCCTGTCCGGCTGCCATATATTGGTCGAATCCCCCCGCGCCCATCATGTGCAAACCGCCAATGAAGCTGGTAAAAATTGTGGCATCGTTATCCGGCAGCACATCCACGCGAAACTCACGCGGAGAGCCCACCAGCGTCAAGCCGTTGGGTGCGGTCACAAAGAGATACTGACCAGGCAACACGCCAAACGAATGGACATGCACGGCGCCTCGTGCAACGCCAATGGATATGACCGCTTCATCGGAGCGAACCAGGGTCACGTCGGAGTTGGGTCCGAGGCGCACGAAAATCTGGCCCACCTGGATCTCCGCGCGGCCATCGTTGTCGGTGAAGACGCGGTCGCCGAGGCCAATCGGAAGATTGGGATACGCCTGGCCCCAGTCATCGGAACCTGCGGGCTGAATCGATACTGTGCCGGAAAGGTAGGAGAGCCGGCCTGCCTCTGCCGGTGGATCGTCTTGTGCCTGGGATGCGGTGGATGCGAGGGTCAGCAGAACAGCGGCTGCGGTTGCCAACAGCAGGTGTCTGCGACCAGAAGAGAGAGCAAAAAAAGACATCGGGGAAACTCCTTTCGTTTCGCGCCGGACTTCCGAAATGGCGCGTGAAAACCGCGCTCCGGATCGGGAAGCCAGGCAATCTTGACGGTTTCTTGTTTGGGCGCGCGGTTGGCAATCGCCACCGCAGGCTCGTTTGCGCCAAGGCTTCAATATGGATGCTAACCCGTTTTGGCGAAAAAAGTGGCAGAACCAACGCCGCGGGGCCGCCACGATTCGAGGAACATTTAACCAAACCAGGGCGTATAACAGGGCATGAGGTCGATTGTCATGACGAGAAAACCGGCAATTGTGTTGGTTTGCCTGGCGCTGGCCGCCGGCATTGCGGGATGCAGGGTACATGTGGACAAAGACGCTAACGGAGAAGATAAGAACGTCCAGGTCGATACGCCCTTTGGCGGCGTCCATGTCAATACCAACCAGACCTCGGCAGCGGACTTGGGGCTGCCTGTCTATCCGGGCGCCAAGCAGGTTGCGGACGACGACAAGCACAAGTCGGCAGACGTCCACCTTGGCTTTGGCGAGTGGGAGCTTCGTGTGCGCGCGGTTTCGTTCTCCACGCCCGACTCCAAGGAACAGGTCATTGCCTTCTACAAGAAGGCGCTCGGCCGCTTCGGCGACGTAATTGTCTGTCAGGGAAACACCGCGGTCGGTTCGCCAACCTCGACCTCGGAAGGGCTGACCTGCGAGGACGACAAGGGCGGCAATGTAAAGATCGACCGAAGCGATTATGGCACCGGCAAGGACAGCATTGAACTGAAGGCAGGCTCCAAGCGCCACCAGCACATCGTAGGTTTCGAAGAGCCCAAGGACGATCAGACCCGATTCGCCCTGGTGGCCTTGGATTTGCCAGCGTCCATGGACAAGAACTCCGGCAAGAGCGATTAGTCCCATTTGCCGGAGAGGAATGCATGCGCCATATCCTGATTTGTGGCCGCCACTCCGCAGGACCTGTAGGCTGCGTTTGACCTGGGTGTCTAGATTGAGGAACGCGATCGTTGCTATCAGGCCATTGCACCACGACAACGCCAGCATTGCCTGCAGCGCTAGCATCCTTAGGCTGAAAAGCCGAGAACGGGTGCGCGAGAAGTGCAACAAAGACACTCCCATTTGCGCTTAATTCGCACCAATACGGCAGAGAACGGCCTTGTTTTCACCACTTATATCGCTTTTGCCTGTCCCTTTATGCACCTGCTCCGCAACCCTTTTCACCATCGCAGCATGCGCATGGAACTCAACATCCGCTCCCCAGGCGCCACGTGCATGGCTGCGGGAACTGTTGGTTTCCCTATTGTGCTTTGTAGGTGTAGACGGTTGGCTGCCAAGCGCCGTCGATGTAGGAGTAAAGCGTGGCGTAGATGGTTTCGCCATTGGTTGGCAGGCCGGTCACGGTTACCGACGTGGCCGTGGTTGAACTGCCCGCATAGATGTTCTTCGTATTTGCCCCAGAAGACGCGGTGCCGATGTTGAACCAGTAGTTGGTTGCCGGGTTGCCGGGCGACCATGTGAACGTGACCGTGGAACTTGTGAGTTGGGTGGCCGGAGTCGGCGTGGTGAGTACAGCAGGCGTTGGAGTCCCACTCGCGGTATAGGTGTAGATCTTGGGCTGCCAGGCTCCCGCGATGTGGGAGTAAAGCGTGGCGTAGACCGTCTCTCCATTGGTGGGAAGTCCCGTAACGTTAGCCGAGGTAAGCGTGGTTGAGCCGCTGGAGTAGATGTTCTTCGCATTCGCGCCCGAGTTGGCGGTGCCGAGGTTGAACCAGTAGTAAGTAACTCCTTCGCCGGGCGACCAGGTGAAGATAGCACTGGAGCTTGTTAGCTTGGTGCTGGGCGTGGGTGTTGTGAGCGTAGCCGCCACGGGCGAGCCGGATGCAGTGTAGGTGTAGACGATTGGCTGGTAGACACCGGCGATCAGTGAATACAGCGTGACGTAGAGAGTCGCCCCGTAAGTCGGGATGCCGGTTACCGTTTTTGTAAGTGTCGTGATCGGCCCCGAGCTATAGATGTCCTTCGCATTCGAGCTGGTGGCTGCGGTGCCTACATTGAGCCAGTAGGTCGTTATCCCGGTGCCCGGCGTCCACGTAAAGGTGGTGCTGGCGGTGAGCTTGGTGGTCGGCGAGGGTGTGGTGAGCGCTGCCGGGCCGGTGGCGTAGAAGGTGTAGACGGTGGGCTGAAAGACTCCCGATATCTGGGAATAGAGCGTGGCGTAAATGGTTTCGCCGTTGGTTGGCAGGGCGGTTACCGTTTCAGTGAGTACCGTTACCGAGCCTGAGCTATAGATGTTTTTCGCATTAACCCCTGAGGCCGCGGTGCCGAGATTCAGCCAGTAGTTAGTAACTCCCGCGCCGGGAATCCAAGTGAAAGTGACACTGGAGCTGGCAAACTGGCTGCCTGGCGTGGGTGAGACGAGAACCGCAGTCGCCGGCGGGTTGACCACGATGCTTTGCGTAACCTGCGTTGCGGCGGTGTAGTCGGCGCTGGCCGCCTGGTTCGCGGCAACCACCACTGTGCCCGTGCCGGTGATGGTGAGGGTTGCGCCATCGGTGCCGCTTACCGTTCCGGGACCGGAGATGACGCTGAAGATGACCGGATTGCCGGAGGCTCCGCCTGTTGCGAGAAGAGTGATGGGCGAGACGGGGAAAGGTATCGGCGACGAGGGAGGCGGGAAGGTGATGGTTTGTGTTCCGATTCCGATGCCGCTGAGCGCGATGCTCTGCGTGGCATTCGCCAGGTTCAGATTGTCGTCTGTGAGCAAGACACTGCCCGTGATGACGCCCGCGGCAGTAGGCGCGAAGCTCAACGAAACGTCGCAGCTTTTGCCTTGGGCGAGCGGCGTACCGGAGGCGCAGAGGTTGAAGTTGACGGGGTTTTCTGGGAAGTTGGCAGGATAGCTGGGGTTAGTACCCGATTCGGGCGCGGGAAATGTGAGCGGCTTGTTGCCGATGTTGACCACCTGCACAGTTTGCGGAAATTCGCTGCTGGACGAGCCCACCATTGTATTGGGCAAGCTCATCGAGGGCGGGGTGGCGCGGTTAATTTCTTTCATCGTGTTGTCGTCCGTATCGGAGAAATAGACATTGCCACTGCCGTCCAACGCCACGGCTGCGGGAGCGTCGGAGCCGCTGACCAGGGTGGTCACGCAACTCGGCGAGGCGCATCCGGCGGGCATCTCATATACCGCTTCTATATCCAAATCGGCGACGTAGACATTCCCGCTTGCATCGACCGCCACGCCGACGGCTCCGAACTGGCGGCCGCCCAGCGCCGTGACGCAGTTCGACGAGGCGCATCCGGCGGGCATCTCCTTTACAGCAAGGTTTCCAAAGTCGGCGACATAGACGTTTCCGCTGGCGTCCACTGCAACGCCCGAGGGTTGGTTGAAGCCGCCGCCCAGCGCCGTCACGCAGCTCGACGAGGCGCATCCGGCGGGCATCTCCTCCACGGTTGCATAACCCAAATCGGCGACATAGATGTTGCCGCTGCCGTCTACCTTCACATCGTTGGGAGAGGAGAAGAAGTCGCCGCCCAGCGTGGTTACGCAGCTCAACGAGGCGCAGCCTGCAGGCATCTCCTTGACGTTGCCGGTACCGGTATCGGCGATATAGATGTTGCCGCCGCCGTCCACAGCTACGCCATCGGGAAATCTGAATCCTGCGCCCAGCAACATCACGCAGCTCGAAGAGGCGCATCCGGGGGGCATCTCCTTCACCCCGTCGGAGTCAGCGGTAAAGATGTTTCCGCTGCCGTCCACCGCCACTCCCTGGGGCACGATGAAGCCGCCGCCCAGCGTGCTCTGCGTGGCCGGGCTGAAGGCGACCTGCGGTCCGGCGCCCGTGCCGTAGATGTAGGTTGTGGCAATCGCACTACCAGCAGCGTTCCGCAGCGCGACTGCGCCGTAGCGCGGACCCGCCTTCGCCGGCGTAAAGGTCAGGTTTATTGTGCAGGTCTCGCCCACGGTGTAGGGTGTGGTCCCGCTGCAGGCATTCGGCTCCTGCGTGGCCGCCGCTTCGAAGTCCAGATTCTTCGCGCCCTCTGTTAGCACCTGGTAGGGAGTTGTGCTGCTCAGGCTACCCGCGCTATCGACGGTATAGTTCAGCGTCAGCGCGGCGCTTGGGGTTCCCACCGGGATGTTAAGGAAGTTCACCGCGCGCGTCATGATCTCCTTGACAGCGTCGTTCTGGCTATCGGCGGCATAGACATTGCCGCTGCCGTCTACCGTTAAGCCTTGGGGACCGCCAAAGAAGCCGCCCAGCGCAGTGACGCAGCTCGACGAGGCGCAACCGGCGGGCATCTCCTTCACTGCGTCGTTTCCATCGTCGGCGACGAAGATGTTTCCGCTGCCGTCCACGGCTACGCCAAATGGTTGGTTGAAGCCGCCGCCCAGCGTGGTCACGCAGCTCGACGAGCCGCATCCGTTGGCCATTTCCTTCACCGCGTTGTGGAAAGTATCGGCAACATAGACGTTGCCGACGCCGTCCACAGCCAGGCCGGAGGGGAGGCTGAAGCCGCCGCCCAGCGTGGTCACGCAACTCGACGAGGTGCAAGTGGCGGGCATCTTCTTCACCGCGTTGTTGTAGGTGTCGGCGACATAGACGGTGCCGTTCTGGTCTACCGCGACGCCAAAGAGCTCGGCGAAGCCGCCACCCAGCGTGGAAACGCAGCTCGACGAAGCGCAGCCGGGGGGCATCTTCTCAACCAATTCGTGGCCGCTATCTGCAACATAGACGTTGCCGCTTCCGTCCACCGCCAATCCCGTGGGATTGCTGAATCCGCCGCCCAGCGTGGTCACGCAGCTGGATGAGGCGCATCCGGCGGGCATCTCCGTCACCGAATTACCAAGGTAATTCGCAACATATACGTTGCCGCCGGCGTCCACCGCAACACCAAAAGAATCGCTGAATCCGCCGCCCAGCGCCGTGACCGCGTAGTTGAAGGATGCGGTCTGCGCCCGTGCCCCAATGGCCAAGAGACCCAGCAGGACCGTAACCAGCAGCAGCCCGCGCCGGTGGCCGGTGGCAAGGGCTGTGCGAATGGTGCTTAAAAAGCGGGTGGTGTTTGACCATTGAGTGGCAACATGAATGCCAGCAATCTGTGACAGGCTGCGATTGAACAGACGGAACATTGGCTTGATCTCCAGAAGCTTAGGCCCCACGTGAAAGCATTCGTGACAAATTAGCCTGCTGCCAAGTGGCTCGTGGGTGGAAGACGAGTTCTCCGTGCTTGCAAAAGGTCGTTCGACTTACATCCGTGAGGCGCAAGAACGTTGTCGGTCAGACTCGACTGAAGACGCTCCAGAAAGAGGGCTCTTTGAGAGCGAAATGCGACCCATGGTTTTGCAGGGGCTGAAGCCCGACGTTGATTTGATTGGCTTTATCGGTACGGTCGAAAACCCTGAAAGAAGAGGCGAATGTGGGTTCGTGCATTCCCTGGTCCCCAAAGGCGAAAAACCAGGGGCACCCAGCATTCGTGTTTTCATCCACTTGGGTGGGCCGAAGGCCCATGGAGACACGACTGAAGTCGTGCCCTGTTACAAAGCATTTGAAATTGGTGAATGAATTAGTCTTTCCGCAACCTGTGAGGTCCATACCCTTCATGCTGAAGCCCATACCCATCAAGAAAACCGGTTCCTGGAAGGATTTGTTAGAAGCTGACCTTGTGTGGGGGGAACCAGGTTAGCTGGATTGTGGTGGTGGTTACGGTCTGCTGGCCGGGTAAGTAGACGGGAGCTGTCCAATGCTCGAAGGCGAAGGTGCCGCTCAATTGATAGTCCTTGCCGATGCGCTTGGCTGCCTGGACGCTGAAGTCGTTGAGAGTGGTTCCGCCGGGGATCAGACAGCCATTCGTTAGGGGGCAGGCGGGGGTCAGGCCAGGAATGGTCTCGGTTGTGGAGCCTGGGATGAAGTACTTGGCGGCCTTCTGGTTGCGCGCACCGAGCTGGATCCATTCATTGCCGCTTAGGTGATACGTGATCCAGCCTTGGCCACCCTTGTCCTCGCGCCCGATCCAGTCACCAAACAGTTGGCCACTGTTCGTATAGCCTTGTTGCTGGATGGATTCGTAGTACATGAAGTGGCCGTATTGTCTTGCAGTGTTTGTGCTCGACGGATCGGTAGAGGCAGCTTCGACGCGTATGTCCAGCTTGGGTATGCCGGGCACATGCGAGAGATAGAGACCGGGCCGATAGGAGGCGCGGCGGGGAGCGTCGACAGGGGAAACATCGTCATGCACCTCCGAGTCCGAGTAAAGCGTGAGCCATTTGTGAACGAAGGGAAAGCGATAAGAAAAGTCGAATGCGCCAAAGCGGGCGCCGGGGCTATCGCGGGTGCCTTCCAGAGGCCCGGCGGCGGAGAAACTGAAGAAGCTCTTCAGGAAGGTGTGCAGGGTGATGGGCTCAATCCCCTCTCCTCCCCAAATGACGGTGCGCTCGAACCCGAATTCGAGGTCGGGAGTGGGCCGAAAGCTGACCTTCTCGACATGGACCCAGGGGTCGTTGGGATAGGTGTGGCCCTTAAGTGGGCCCACCAGGAACTCATAACGGAAGGGGCCGGTGAGCCTGGATAGGAGCGGAATTTGCAATGGTTCGATCCGGTTGATGCGAAAGGCATAGATGTTCTCCGCATTGTTGGAGTAGGCCATGGCCCCGCCTTGTGCGGGTCCAAGCCACTCGTCCTGTTTGCCGAAAGATATCTCGTGGTTGAGGTAGTGCGCCGAAGCGTACGCTTCGAGGATTCTTCCCTGAGTGGTGGTGGCGATGGGTCCCTGCGGGATGGTGGTTTGAATGTAGGGTTGGCCGGTGGCCGGATTGATGGTAATCGGCAAGAGCTGTATATCGATATTTGCCAACGCCTGGCCCAGCGCGGCAGAGTAGCCGGCGGCCGACGGCGCGCCCTGGAACTCTCCGCGGACATAAACGAGGAAGCGGCCGGCCGAGGCATAGCCGCTGGCGCCGGAGTAGTTGTTGAAGCCGTTTTCGTAGGGCCGGCCATAATCGTTGACAATGGTGGAACCAAGATGGAAGCTGTCGCGAAGGGGTGTGCCGCTGATGCCGCGGGCTACAGAGTAGACCGACTCGACGCGCGCGCCGCCCTGATGAGCGAGGCACGGGCCCCGGACATCGTATTGCAGTTCTTTGACGAGCGCGTCGTAGGTTTGCTGGGCTTCATCGGTGACCGGGCCGGGATCGGCGTCCTCGATTCGAGAGCTGGCTTCCTCGAGCATGCGCTCGATGCCGGCCCGGGTCCAGGGGCGCATTCCGAGGTAGACGGTATCTACAAAGCCGAGAGAATAAAGGCGGAGAACGGCGGGATAGATCCAACTATCGACCGGGACAAAGGGGGAATCGAGGATGGAGGGCTCGCACACAGTGGAGGTCTGGTCTGAATCGCGGCCGCCCCATTTTCCGGCGCCATCGGGCGTTCCGGGTTGTTCGGCGGCGAGTGTACCGGCAGCGACCAGGAGAAGGCCCGCCAGCGCGATAGCGCATTGAATGCCAGGAGCCAAGGCGACACGTCTGCTCACGCTCATATCCTCACTTTATCATTTGGACTCGTGCAGGCTGCACTTGAGATTGGATGCGCGAAAAACGAATCGGGGTGGACGCATCCGAAATCGGCGCCTGGAACGCAATGGACTAATAACTCAATGGGTTGAACGCGAGCCAGGAATGGCAGCCCGGATGGCCTGGTGGAGCTGGATGGAGAACGCGGCGGCTATCCGGGACTTCAAATGGGCGCTGAACAAGCCTTTTTGCGCGAGGTAGTTCTCCATGTTCGGGATGGGGTCGGCTGCCACCCAGCGGCGGCACTCGATGAGGGTGGGTCCGCGGCCCAGGCGGACGCGCTGGATGGACTCGAATGCGACGCGATAGACGGCCACGATGTCGTTTCCATCGACGGTAATACGGGGAAAGCCATGCACGATAGCGGGGTGGGTGGGGTCTTCGGGCTGATTCTGGAGTAATTCGGTTTCGGAGCCGGGCTGGAGATTTGCTGTAGAGACGAAGACGACGGGCAGGCGATGCAGGCCGGCAACGTGCATGGCCTGGCGCCAGGCATGGGTCGATCCGGATTCAGATTTGGGTTCGGTTTCAGAGAAGGCTACGGCGATCCGATTGTTTTGTTTCGCCTGGGCGGCCCGGGCAATTGAGGTAGCGGTGTTGAGCCGCTCTCTGGCAGAGCGTGCATAATCCGAGCCGGCGCGGAGGCGGGCGAAGATTGTTTCCAGCGGGACGCCCTGAATGAGGCTCACCAGGAAGCCGCGCGGGGATGGGGCTACGGTATCTCCCGAAGCCAAGTCGATGGCAACGCCTACCGTGGCGGCCTCCTGGCCGTGGGCCGCCTGATAGTCGCCGGGGAGTTTGCGGAGCTCGAACAGGATGCGGACGCATTCGTCCAACATGCGGCACTGGAGCATGGTGGAGTAAAGCTGGATGAGCTTGTGATTGGAGATGAGCGAGAAGCCGTTTTGGCCGGAGGGTGCTGGAGCGGCTTGCTGGTGCTGTTTCACGGTCATGGGTGGGGAGAGTTCTCCGGTTAGTGGATTGTAAATGGCGACGGGAAGGTCTACGAGGGATGTGTCGAAATCCCGGATTTTCGACGGCGATTCTGAGATTCCGTGGACCGAAGTTGACGGGTTAGCTGCCGCTTGCGAGGCGATTGTTGTGCATGCCGGGGATGTTTGATACGATGGACACGTGGCCAGCGCTTCCCCAAGCCGCTCCTGTTGTTGCCTGTCGAATATCTTCGACGGGTGTCCACTCTAGTCTCCGAATCTTTCCCAAAGACTGAATGAGAAAACGCACCCGCTGCTGAATAGCCGGGTTCGCGTTTCTCTGGGACGGCCTTCAGCATACCCCATGCCAAGAGGCCATCATGCCGATAGTTGAAAGCGAAACACCGTCAACCTTGCCGCTCACGAACCTGAAGCCCGGAGGGCAGGCTGAGTCGCGTCTTGGGCATCTGCGCCTGCTTGAGGCGGAAAGCATTCACATTCTGCGCGAAGTGGCCTCGGAGTTCGAGAGGCCGGTGATGCTTTACTCGATCGGCAAGGACTCGTCTGTGATGTTGCGGCTGGCGCAAAAGGCATTCTTTCCGGGGCCGATTCCGTTTCCATTGCTGCACATCGATACCGGCTTCAAGTTCAGGGAGATGCTGGAGTTTCGCGATGCGATGGCGCGTCAGGTGGGGGCGACCTTGCTGGTGTGGCGGAATGAAGGGGCGATTGCGGCGGGGACGAATCCAATTGCGCTGGATACGAAGCGCTGCTGCGGACTGCTGAAGACTCAGGCGCTGCTGGATGCGCTGAAGCACTACAACTTCGATGCGGCGTTTGGCGGGGCTCGGCGCGACGAGGAGAAATCGCGGGCGAAGGAGCGGATTTACTCGTTCCGCGACGGCGCGGGACAGTGGGACCCCAAGAACCAGCGGCCCGAATTATGGAACCTGTATAACGCGCGAATTCATCCGGGCGAGAGCATTCGCGTGTTTCCGCTTTCGAACTGGACGGAGATGGACGTTTGGCAATACATCCACGCGGAAAATATTCCGATTGTGGACCTTTACTTTGCCAAGGAACGGCCCATGTATGTAAGGGGAGACGCGCTGCTTCCCATTGAGCAGGAGTTTGTGGCGTGGCCGGGTGAGCGGCCGCAGATGGTGAAGTCGCGGCTGCGGTCGCTGGGCTGTAGTCCATGCACGGGGGCGATACGGTCGGACGCGGACACACTTCCGGCGATTATTCAAGAGCTTCTTTCGTTTCAGTCTTCGGAGCGGGCGAATCGGGCGATTGATCACGACCAGGAAGGATCGATGGAGTTGAAGAAACGAGAGGGATACTTCTAAAGGCAGTGAATGAGTGAAGAAGTGAACTGGAGTCAGGGGCGGGAGGCTGGATTGGCGGTTGTGGAACAGATGGGGGCTGGGTTTGAGATTGAGGAATTTCTGCGTCTGGAGCAGGATAAGGACCTGTTTCGATTTTCGACCGCCGGGAGTGTGGACGATGGCAAGTCGACGCTGATCGGGCGGCTGCTCTACGACACGCAATCCGTGTACGAAGACCAGGTTCGGTCGATTGAAGGCAAGGGGACGACGGCGCCGGGGCAGATCGATTTCGCATTGCTGACGGATGGATTGCGGGCCGAGCGGGAACAGGGAATCACGATCGACGTGGCCTACCGGCACTTTTCGACGGCGCGGCGGAAGTTTATTATCGCGGACACGCCGGGACATGAGCAGTACACGCGGAATATGGCCACGGGGGCATCGACCGCGGATGCGGCGGTGGTGCTGATCGACGCCAGCAAAGGGGTTCTGGTGCAATCGCGGCGGCACGCGTATATCGCATCGCTGCTAAGGGTGCGGCACGTTCTGGTTGCCGTGAACAAGATGGATCTGGTGGATTACGACGAGGGCGTGTTTCGGGCAATCGAGCGCGATTTCAGCCTGGTTTTGGAGCAGATCGCCGAAGATACGGGGAATGCTGTGGAGCCCGTGTTTGTTCCGGTAAGCGCGTTAAGGGGCGACAACGTTGTACACGGGGCCGCGGACGGATTGGGGCCGATGCCGTGGTACCGCGGGCCATCGCTGCTGGCGCTGCTTGAGGGACTGCCCTCTCAGGAAGAAACGCGGACCGCGCCGTTTCGATTTCCGGTGCAGCGGGTGCTGAGGCCGGACCAGACATTTCGCGGGTTCAGTGGGCAGATTGCTTCAGGGACGGTTCGACCGGGCGATGCGATCCGGGTGCTTCCATCGGGCAGGAGCGCGAATGTGGAGCGGATTGTGACGTGGGATGGCGACCTTGCCGAGGCTCACGCGCCGTTGAGTGTGACGCTGGTTCTGAACCGGGAAGTGGACATCAGCCGCGGCGATTTGATTGTGAGCGCAAAGACGCCGGCGACGATTGCCAGGAGCGTGAAGGCGTCGCTGGTGTGGATGGATGGACGGCCATTGGAGATCAATCGCCGTTATCTGCTGAAGCACACCAGCCACACCGCGCCGGCGTTTGTTTCAGCGATCGAGTATCGGACCGACATAGGCACACTGACTCGCGAACCGGCCGAGACGCTGGAGATGAACGGCATTGGAGTTGTAACGCTGAGTTTGCTGCGGCCGGTGGCGCTGGACCTTTATGGGGAGAATCGATCGACGGGCGCATTCATACTGATCGATCCGGAGACTAACACTACCGCCGCGGCGGGAATGGTGACCGCCGCATTTAGCCATGCAGTGACTGGCGCGGGCGCTGCCGGTGGAAGACTTGGGCGCGTGACTGCCGGGGAGCGAGCCGCACGCTGGGGCCATTGCGGAGGACTGCTTGAGTTGAGCGGGCCCTCGGCAATCATCGACCGGATCGAGCGGTCGTTGTTCGCGATTGGAACTGTGACCGCGCGTGTTGACACCGATGACCAGGTATTCAGGACTCGTCCGGACGCGCTGGAGATGCTGGTGAAACGAAGTGTGCAGGCCGGTTTTCTGACGATTGCGGCGGCTCCTTCAAAGAGCGGCCAACTAACAGTGCGATCGGGGAACGAGCAGGTTGTGTTGAACACAAACGACGCCGAGGAGACGATTCAGGCGGTACACAGGCTATTGGCTCGAGCCGGAATTCTTGGCTCAACGGGAAGGGAAGGCGCACGATGAGTACCGCTGAGATTCAAACCGAAGTGAGCGCGAAGTTGGACGCGGTGCGCGCCACGCTCGTCCGCGAGATTACAGGCAAGGGCGATGTGTGCCTGACGTGCAGCTTTCAGGCTGAAGACGTGCTGCTGACCAGGCTGGCGATCGAATTGGATGCGAAGATACCTATCCTTTTTCTCGATACCGGGTATCACTTCAAAGACACATATGAGTACCGGGATCGAATTGCCGGCGAGTGGGAATTGAATCTGATCAACCTGCTGCCGGAAAAGACGGTTGCGCAACAAGAAGCGGAGCACGGATTGCTGTATCAATCGGCGCCCGACCAATGCTGCAAGCTGCGCAAGGTCGAGCCGCTGTTCAAGGCGGTTGCAGAGTATCGGGTGTGGCTCACAGGACTGCGGAGAGAGCAGGCAAAGAGCCGCGCCGCGCTTGAGGAAGAAGCGCTGTTCACGCTGCCCGGCGGGAAGCAGGTGCTGAAGCTTGCGCCGCTGGCCGCGTGGACGACGCGGGATGTTTGGTACGCGTGCGAGGAGATGAAGATACCGCTGCTGCCGCTATATGAGCGCGGGTACTCGTCGATAGGCTGCGAGCCATGTACCACGCTGCCACTGGACCCCAACGATCCGCGGTCGGGCCGTTGGGCGGGCCGCAAGGTTGAGTGCGGCATTCACATAGAGGCGGCGGCGAAGTAGACACGGCACGCGGAAATTGAGGGAACGAAATGCAGTATCTAATTGGATTCGTGATTGCGCTGTTTATCGCGCTTACTGGAGTTGGGGCGGGAACCGTTACGGTGCCGGTGCTGGTGCTGTTTCTGGGAGTGCCATCATCGGTGGCTGTTGGTATCGGGCTGATGTTTACCAGCGCGGTGAAATTGGTATTGGTGCCGGCTCAAATCGCTCGCCGCAACGTTGTCTGGCGGACACTTGCATTCATGCTTGCGGGTGGGGTTCCAGGAGTAATCGTTGGGTCGCTTTTCCTCAAGCATCTCGTGACTGCTGGTTCGCAGAATCTGTTGAATGCGCTGCTGGGATCGATTCTGGTGACAACAGCGTTGTGGCAGATATTCGTTTATTTTCGTCCGATGAAACAGAACGCGAATCAGAAGGATAGGAGTCCGCTACTGACATGGTTGATGCTGCCGGTTGGCGTGGAGGTTGGGTTTTCGTCGGCAGGCGCGGGTGCGCTTGGCTCCGCGGCGCTGCTTAGCTTGACGCCGCTGCTGCCTGCGCAGGTGGTTGGGACGGATATTGCGTTCGGGTTTATCGTATCGCTGATAGGGAGCGGGGCGCACTGGTTTTCGCACAACTCGAACCCAGATTTGCTTCTTCATCTGATCGTCGGTGGGGTAGTCGGCGCAGTGGTGGGGACAATGCTGAGTACGCGCGTGCCGCGGCGGCAGTTGCGGTTTGCCCTGTGGGTGTGGCTGCTGATACTCGGTAGTCAGTTCCTGGTGAATAGCTATAACGTATGGGAATTGCCGCATAAAGAGGCCGCAAGCCAGGTTCATATACCTTAATTTAATCGGAAACAAGCCTATTTTTTCTAGTGGCCAAGCCGCGAGCGGGGAAGCTCGTCTCATTTTCTGTTGACATTCAACAGGTGCGCGGCGCATAGTATGTGTTGAATGGCAACAGGGAGCGGCGATGGGAGAAAACAAATCCGACGTATTGCAGGGAACGCTGGATCTGATGGTGCTGAAGACGCTTGAGGCCATGGGGCCGCTGCACGGGTACGGGGTTGCACGGCGGATCGAACAGGTGAGCGACAACGGCCTGAGCCTGAATCAGGGAACCATCTATCCAGCATTGTTGCGCTTGCAACAACGGGGATGGATTCAAGCCGAGTGGGGTGTGTCGGAGACGAATCGGCGGGCCAAGTTCTATTCTCTGAGCCGGATCGGGCGGAAGAAGATTGCGGAAGAGACCGAGAACTGGGAGCGGATTGCGGGAACCATGGCGCGGTTTCTGGCGCCTTCAAGCTAGGAGAGGCCTGTGGACTTTATACGCGTATTGCTAAGCCGCTTCCGAGGTCTGTTCGGCAAGCGGAAACTCGACGGCGATTTGGAAGAGGAGTTGCGCGCGCACATCGATTTGGCCATTGCGGAGAATATGCAGCGTGGGATGAAAGCGCAAAAGGCGCGAACCATGGCGCTACGCGAGTTTGGCGGATTAACGCAGGTGAAGGAAAGCTATCGCATCCAGCGCGGGTTGCCGTGGTTCGAAGAGGCTGCTCGCAACATTCGCTATGCGGTTCGGCAACTGCGCAAGTCGCCGGGCTTCACCGTGACCGCGATCATAACTTTGGCGTTGGGCATCGGCGCGGCCACATCGGTGTTCAGCGTGGTGGATGCAGTGTTGCTTAAGCCGTTCGCGTTTCGCGATCCGGATCGCCTCGTCGTACTGCGCGAGGTTCAAGACGAGGCGGGGAACGAGCGATTTTTGGTTCCTGACAATTACCGCCATTTCATGCGACTGAAGAACGATTCCAAGACCCTGGAAGATGCGGCAATTTTCCGGCAATACGGAATGAGCATTTCCCCGACGGGCGATCATCCGCGCATTGTGGGCACTGTAACGGCTTCACCGAATGTGTTCGCGGTGCTGGGGGTGCGGCCCATGCTGGGGCGCGGCTTTGTGAACAGCGATGCCGAGAAGGGCGCCGCTAATGTGGTGGTGCTGAGTTACGAGGGCTGGCAAACGTTCTTTGCAGGCGACACGAAGGCAGTGGGACAGACACTGCGAATCGGCGGCGAGCCAGCCACGGTGATCGGCGTGCTGGGGCCGGGCGTGCGGTTCCCTCAGATTGCATTGGCGCCGAAGATTGATTTCCAGGAAGGCGCGCAGGATGCGCTGCTGTATCAGCCGTTTGTGCCAGGCGATCGCGACCTGAGTGCAGATACGGGCAACTTCAACTACAAGGCAATTGCGCGGCTCAAGCCCGGAGTTGCATTGGCGCAGGCGAACGCGGAACTGGACGAGTTGCAGAAGGCGTACACACTCTCAGCGCATCTTTCCATGCATCTGGGCGCCGCGCTGACGCCGCTTGCCCAGGATGTGGCCTCCGGCGTAAGCGGCGCGCTGTGGCTGCTGTTTGCAGCGGTCGGAGCGGTGCTGCTGATTGCCTGCGTGAACCTGGCGAATCTGCAACTGGCGCGCGCAGTAAACGCGGAAGGCGAAACCGCGGTGCGGGCCGCACTGGGCGCGAGTCGAGGGCAACTGGTGCGGTCGCGTCTGACTGAGAGCATGGTATTGGCGATTGCCGGTGGCACGGCTGGAGCAGCGCTTGCCTTTGGCGGTGTGCGGCTACTGCTCGCCCTGGCTCCGGCTGATCTTCCGCGCCTGGATGAGGTGAATGTGAGCCTGCCGGTGCTTGCATTCAGCTCCGGCTTGTCGATTGCAGCGGCAATTGTCTTCGGCGTGTTGCCGGCGCTGCGTTCGCTACGCGTTGCGCCGCAAGCTGCTCTCAAGACAAACCAAACGCGCGCGGCGAATACGCAGCAGGGCCAGCGAACGCGCGGCCTGATGGTGGCCGCGCAGGTGGCTTGCACCGTGGTGCTGCTGATTGTGACGTCGCTGGCGTTGCGTAGCTTTTCTCGTCTGATGAGTCAGAATCGCGGCTTCGATTCCAACCGCATTACGCTGGCGCAGGTGGATCTTTTCGCACCGCAGTACGGCGATTTCTCAGGCAACATGAAGGCCGTGAAGCTGAGCTTTGCTGACCGGACGCTGGCAGCGCTGAATCAAATGCCAGGCGTGCAGTCGGTGGCGCTGACCAGCGTTGCGCCACTAACCGGTGAAACGTGGGTGGATACTATTTCCCGGCCGGACCATCCCGTACCGCCTGAGCAGGAGCCGCGGATCAATGTGCGCTGGGTCAACCCCGGCTACGTGCCAACGATGCAGATTCCGCTGATTTCCGGGCGCAACATTGCCGCGGCCGACCGTGCGAATTCATACGTTGTGCTCATTTCGGAGCGAACAGCGCGTGAGGCATTCGGTGGGGAAGATCCGGTGGGAAAGAGGATCGACGGCTTGGTTCCGGACGACAAACACCCGATGACCGTGATTGGAGTGGTGGCGGACACGCGGATCAACGGCCTCAAGGATACGGCGGCGATGGTCTACGTGCCTTACTGGGCGTTCACGCCGTGGACCTTGTCGTTCATGGTGCGCAGCACGCGACCGAGCGATGCTCTGATTCCAGAGATGCGGCGCGCGATCTGGCAGATTGATCCGCAGGTGGCCATTCCGATGCTGAAGTCGATGGATGACCAGGTCAGCGAATCGGTGGCGGCAGACCGATTTCAGGCAATGCTGCTGAGCGGGTTCGGCGCAGCCGCGTTGTTATTGGCTTTGCTGGGCGTGTACGGGGTTCTTGCGTACTCGGTCACGTTGCGGCGACGGGAGTTCGGCATTCGCATCGCCTTGGGCTCCGGCAAGAGCGCGCTAATTGGGCTGGTGCTGCGGCAGGCCACGTATCCCGTTCTGCTTGGCACAGGGGTTGGACTTGGCGTAGCGCTGATCGCACTCCGCTGGGTGCGCAGTCTGCTTTATCAAACACCCGTCTTGGACCCGCTCGCTATCGGTTGCAGCATCCTGCTGCTTTTTGTTGCCGCTGCAATAGCTGCGCTCATACCGGCGCGGAGGGCTGCTTCTATCGATCCCATGAAAGCGTTGCGAACCGAATAGGAGATGAGATGGACTTGATGCGGATTCTGTTCAGCCGTTGCGCATCCTTCTTCCGCAGTGGGAAGTTGGACGACGATCTCGATGAGGAGATGCATTCGCATATCGACCTGGCAACCGAGGATCACTTGCAGCGCGGAATGAATGCGCAAGCGGCGCGGACTGCGGCGCTGAGGGAGTTTGGCCCAGTGACGCAGTTGAGGGAACAGTATCGAGTGCAGCGTGGATTGCCGTTTCTTGAAGTGCTGGGGCGCGATGTGCGGTTTGGAGTTCGACAGTTGTTGAAGTCGCCGGGCTTTACGATTGTGGCGCTGTTGACCCTGGCGTTGGGTATTGGAGCAACAACTGCGCTGTTCAGTGTAGTGGATGCCGTGGTGCTTAAGCCGCTTCCGTTTCCGAACGCAGCCCGCCTGGTGAGCGTTCAGTCGTTGATTGCAGCAAACGGACGCGGGGGCGTGGCTTCTTATCTGGACTTCGTTGACTTGCGCACTCGGAACCATATTGCGGATGGAATGGCCGCTTTCAGAACCGACGACTTTACTTTGATTGGCCAGCGTGAGCCGGAGCATCTTCAGGGCGCGGTGGTCTCAGCCCAGTTGTTTTCGCTGCTTGGCGTGAGTCCGGCTCTGGGGCGCGGTTTTCTACCGGAGGAAGACAAGCCTGGCGCGGCGAGCGGCACTGACGCCGTGATGCTGAGTAATGGCCTGTGGCAGCGGGAGTTTGGTTCGGACTCGTCGGTGGTGGGCAGCGTGATTCAGCTTGGGGCTAAACGCTTCACAGTGGTTGGGGTCATGCCGAAGGGGTTTCAATTCCCGATTCAGGCTGGATCCACCGACCTTTGGATCACCACCGCGTTTGACTTGCAAGGCGGCGAGAATGCGATTGCCGCTCAGCGGGGTGCGCATTATCTCGACGTGGTTGCGCTGCTGAAGCGGGGTGTTACAGTTCGACAGGCGCAAGCCGAACTGGTGACGATTGCGAGCGGGCTGAACAAGGAGCATCCGGAGAACAAGGCACGCACCATTCATGTGATGCCGGAACTCGAGTTACTAACCGGCGATTTGAGCAAGCCGATGCTGGTGCTGTTGGGGGCTGTGGGATGCGTGCTGCTAATGGTGTGCGCCAACATTGCAAACCTGCTGCTTGCGAGGGCAACAGGCCGTCGCAGGGAGATGGCCGTGCGGATTGCATTGGGCGCCAGCCGCCGTCGAGTGACCTGCCAATTGCTTGTGGAAAGCCTGGGGCTGGGATTGCTGGGCGGCGGACTGGGCCTTGGGCTTTCTTTGTTGTCGTTCCGATTCCTGGTAAGGATGATGCCTGCCGACATTCCGCGTCTTGACGGCGTTGGCCTGGACGCGCAATTGCTTGGCTTTGCTGTCTTGGTCTCGCTGCTGGCGGGGTTCCTGTTTGGCCTGGCTCCGGCATTGCAGGCCGGGAAGGTAAGTCTCACGGAAGGGCTGAAGAAGAGCGGGCGTGGTTCCGGAGGCGAAGACAGAGCGCGCCTGCGGTCTACGCTGGTGGTAAGCGAGATCGCAGTAGCCTCCGCATTGCTGCTGGGCGCGCTGCTGCTGTTTCAGAGCTTTCTGCACCTTACGCGCGTTGATCCGGGTTTTGATCCGCATCATGTGCTGACCTTTCAGCTCGATGCGCCCGCGGGGATGGGGAGCTCGCAGACTGCGGGGTTCTATCGGGATGTTGTTGCGCAAATGAATGCGCTCCCAGGCGTGAGCTCGGCGAGCGCGGCCGCCGAGCTGCCTCTGACAGGGGAGCAGATGAGTTCAAGCATCGAAATCGAGGGGAAGCCTACTCCTATGGGCTCGCGGTCAGCGGCTGATTTCTCAGTGGTTGAGCCAAATTATTTTCGCACGGTGGGCTCGGCTCTCCTCGACGGGCGAGACTTTACCGCGCAAGACAATTCAAAATCGACGCCCGTTGTGATTGTGAACCAGACGCTGGCTCGGGTTTACTTTCCAAACCAGAATCCGATTGGAAAGCACGTGCGGCCCGGAATCGGCAACGGCTATGGTCCGGGCGAGCCGCCGATGCGGGAGATCGTGGGTGTGATTCCGGACATGAAGCAAAGCGGTCCCGGCGTCGAAGCCGCTCCTGAGGTTTATGCGCCATTGGCCCAGAGCCCATGGGACTCGATGTTTGTTGTCGTGCGCGCAGCTAACAATCCGGTGAACATTGTGGAGGCTGCTCGACAGAGGGTGACCGCGCTGAACAAGAATCTGCCGATCTATCATGTGAAGACTCTCGACGAGTACTTTGCGGATTCGGTGGCGGCGCCGCGCTTCATATCGCTTTTGTTGAGCGCCTTTGCAATGCTGGCAGTGCTGCTGGCCTGCCTGGGCGTGTATGGCGTGGCTTCTTACGCTGTGGTTCAGCGCACCCACGAGATAGGGATTCGCATGGCGCTGGGCGCCACCGGCGGCAGCGTGGTGCGCTCGGTTCTTTATCGAGGAATGTTGCTTGGAGTGACCGGCGTAACCCTTGGCATGGGGGGATCTTTCGCACTGACACATCTGCTTTCGAACCTGTTGTTCGGCGTACGGGCCAACGATCCCACGACCTTTGCCGGAGCGGCCTTTGCGCTGTTACTTGTTGCCGCAGCGGCAAGCTACATTCCGGCACGCCGGGCGGCAAAGGTGGACCCGATGGTGGCGTTGCGGTCGGAGTGATGAGAGCTGTCACTGTCTCGAAACTGGACAGAGCATGGCTAGTTATCAAAGTTACTTAGACTTATCTCATGAAACCTTGGTTTTTGCCGAAGAGGTTCCTATTGAGCGGGCTCGGGGATTGTTCGTGGACTTTCGAGCCTGTCTTGAGGAGCCTGACCGTTGTCTACATCCGCCTCGATTTACCGGCGCTACGCGCCGCAGACTGTTCGCCACAGAGCAGAATGGCTGCGCGCGTGGCTACCGGTGTTGTTGTTTTCAACGGTGTTTGTTGCAGAGTCGTCGCAGTATTTTGGCGCGGACCGCACCAGCGAGCCGTTGCAGCGAGTGGCCGAAGCGCTGTTTGGCTACGACATAGGCGTGTACTGGGAAGCAATCCACCACATGATCCGCAAAACCGGACATTGCATGGGCTACGGCGTGTTTTCGCTGGTCTGCTTTCGCGGATTCTGGCTGGCGATGCGGAACGCGGCTACGCGATTGACGAGAAGGCTGCGCGCGCATGGATTGGCGATTGTGGTTACGTTTCTCGTTGCCGGCGCGGATGAGCTTCACCAGTGCTTTGTGCCCAACCGGTGCGGGCAGTTCAGCGACGTGATGCTGGATACGTGCGGGGCGGCGGTGCTGGGAGTGCTGCTCTACCTGAGGATGCAATGGGGCGAGCGGTGGAGTGATGCGCGAAGCTGGACCAGGCACACTCGGATGTCGGCTTACGAGGAATAGTCGGCGTTGATGTGGATGTACTCGACTGTGAGGTCGGTGGTCCAGAAGACGCAGGCGCCTGAGCCCTGATGGAGCTGGATGGCGATGGAGAACTCGGGCTGCGCGATGTAGGCGTGAGCGGCTTGCTCGTCGAACTCAAGGGCGCGTCCACCGTTGCGGCAGATGGGCAGAGCGCCGAAGTCGATGTCGATGCGATCGGGGTCGACTTGCGCGCCGGAGTAGCCGATGGCGGCCATGAGCCGCCCCCAGTTGGGGTCGTTTCCGGCCCAGGCGGTTTTGACCAGCGGCGAGTGGGCGATGGCCTTGGCGACCCTCAGCGCGTCCGCGTCCGTGGCCGCGCCTTCGATGTGCAATTCCACAACATGAGTGATGCCTTCGCCGTCGGCAACGACTTGACGGGCGAGCGAGGTGCAGACCTGGGTGAGCGCTGCGGCGAACTCCGCATGGGCTGGACCGATGACGACGCCGCTCGCTCCGGAGGCCAGCAGCAGCACGGTGTCGTTGGTGGAGGTGTCTCCATCGACGGAGATGCGGTTGAAGCTGACCTCAATGGATTGGCGCAGGTAGGCATTGAGGATCGGTGGCTCGACCTGGGCGTCGGTGAGAATGTAGACCAGCATGGTGGCGTGGGGAACGAGCTGCGGGTGAATCATGCCGGAGCCTTTGCAAAGGCCGGCGATGCGGACTTCATCGCCATCGATGTGGAGGCGGGCGAAGGCGGTCTTCTCGACGGTATCGGTGGTGAGAATGGCCTTTGCGACTTCAAGGAAGCGATCGAATTCCGAACCCAGCGATGCGGCGAGGGCGGGCAGGGCGGCGATGAGCTTTTCAGCAGGGAGCGGGACGCCGATGATGCCCGTGGAAGACGGAAAGACCTGCTGGGGAGAGCAGTCAAAGAGTTCGGCGACGGCATCGCACGTGGCGTGGGCGGCGGCCAGGCCGGGGGAGCCGGCGGCGCAGTTGGCGTTTCCGGCGTTGATGGCGACGGCGCGGACCTGGCCGCCGGTAGCGCGCAGGTTTTCTTTATCGACGATGAGGGGCGCGGCAGTGACGCGGTTGGCCGTGAAGGCGGCGGCGGCGCTGGCGGGCTGGTCGGCGACGATCAGGGCGAAGTCGGTGCGTCCGCTCTTCTTGAGGCCGGCTTTTGCCGCAGCGAAGCGAAAACCTCGGGGAACGAGATATTGGGAGGCGTCGGACATGTCGGTTTCAGTCATTTTTGCGGGGGTCAACCCATCTACTTTAGCAGGTGGAAGGGAGCTTGCGGGGTTGGCGAGGATGGTTGCCCGCTGGTGCGATTGCAAAGAGCGAATTGCGAATGTACCCTCTTGGTGCGGTGAGGTTAAGATTCCCCGGTTGAGGTGCCGGTGGAACATCCGGAATGGCATAATGGTGCAACACCAAGGAAGTGTATGGAGCCGAAAGAGGAAAAGCACATCTTACCCCCGGGCGATTCGATTTTTTACAAAGATCTGCTGGACCAAATGAGCGATGGGGTCTACTTTGTAGACCGCGAACGACGGATTCTGTATTGGAATGAGGGCGCTTTTCGCCTGACAGGGTATAAAGCCGAGGAGTTGGTCGGCCGAAACTGCCAGGAGGACATTCTGTGCCACATGGATAGGGCAGGCCGCAGGCTTTGCAAGGAAGAATGCCCGCTGACGGCAACCATGCGAGACGGGGACAAGCATGAGGCCAGCGTTTTTTTGCGGCACAAGCAAGGACGCCGGGTTCCGGTGCTGGTTCGCGCACAGCCGCTTCGTTCGCCCGATGGGGTAATCGTCGGGGCGATCGAAATCTTCAGCGACAACTCAGCACAGAATGATGTGCGGCGAAGGACAGAAGCACTGGAACGGCTCGCGTTTCTTGACCACCTGACACACATGCCGAATCGACGTTTTCTGGAAATGACTTTGCTGACCGCCTTGAGCGAGTACCAGGTGCATGGAGAGCCATTTGGGGTTTTGTCGATTGATCTGAACGGGTTCAAGGCGATCAACGACAAATTCGGGCACGCGTGCGGGGACCGCGCAATACAGGAGTCCGGGAAGTCGCTGGTGGGGGCGCTTCGCCCTACGGACACGGTTGGCCGATGGGGCGGCGACGAGTTCCTGGCCATCGTTCGCAATGTACACGCGGAGGAATTGAAGATGCTGGCGGCGCGATGTGTTTCGCTTCTGGCGCGGACTTCTGTTCCAAGCGAAGACGGGAAGCCGATCTCGATGTCAATTTCAGTGGGCGCGGCCCTTGTGAAAGCGGACGAGAGCGCGAAGGAACTGGTGGAACGGGCGGACAAGCTAATGTACGAGTACAAGACGAAGGGGCAAATCCGCAATGAGGCGGAGTAGATTCTAAAGAAGAGACGGGCGGGAACAATTAGAGATAGAGACAAGACTGAGGAATTCCTGGAACTGCGGCATGTGAATGTGGCGCGCGGCGAACGTGTTGTGCTGCATGACGTGAATCTGCGGGTGAGCGCCGGGGAGCATGTGGCGATCCTGGGGCCAAACGGTTGTGGGAAATCGACGCTGATTATGGCCATGACCTGCCAGGTATACCCGATATTTGCGCCGGGGATGAAGGTGCGCATCTTTGGCCGCGAGCGCTGGGACCTGACCGAACTGCGCAGACACTTTGGGGTGGTTGGCGCGGAGTTGCCGGGCGAGCGGACCGCAGTGACCACTGGGCTGGATGCAGTGATTGCGGGGTTCTTTTCGGCTTCGACGCTGTGGCCTAATTTGCATGTAACAGAAGAGATGAGAGAGCGGGCCCGGGAAGCGATGCAGCGGATGGAAGCGACGCACCTCGAGAATCGCTTGGTGGGTGAGATGTCTGCCGGGGAAAAGCGGCGGATTCTGATTGCGCGGGCGCTGGTGCACAGGCCGCGGCAACTGCTGCTGGACGAGCCCTCGAACGCGCTGGATATGGCGGCGCAGAGGGAGTTGCGCGAGACGCTGCGGAAGCTGGCGCGAGAGGGAACGGGGCTGGTGCTGGTGACCCATCACCTGGGGGATATTCTGCCGGAGATTGAGCGCGTGATTCTGATGAGCGGCGGGCGGATTGTTGGGGATGGGGCGCGAGCGGAGCTGCTTACCGAGGCGCGGTTGAGCGAGTTGTTCCATGCGTCAATTCGGATTGGACGGGACGAGGAGTGGCTCCATAGCTGGTGAAGAAGTGAAGAAGTGAATGAGTGAATGAGTGAAACAGCAGGCGCTTGACGCAGGGACGAATCGGCGGTATTTTGGGTTTACACGGGAAAGGAGGTTGATCCAGCTGATGCAAAGTGAATGTTCCAGTTGTTTCGTACGTGAGGTGACTGAGGCCTGAGGCCTTCAAGCCCCAGCCCCAGGTAAGACCCGGCGGAGGATATTCCGTCACGGCTCTGGCATTCGCGGATGGCGCGAAGGCCTCCAGTCCAATCCCAACAGTCTACCGGCAGCGGCCTGAGCGGAATATGCTTGGGCCGCTGTTGTTTTTGAGAGCAGTGGACAGGGAACAGTGAAGGGTGGACAGTGGATAGGAGTGCATGGGAGGGCTGCTGGTGTTTGTGCGTTCGGTGGATTGGGCGTTGCTCGGTGTGGGGTTGTTGTTTGCCTCGGGATTGCGCGGGGACTTGCGGGCCGGCGTTGGGGCAGGGCGGATGACAGGCGATGCGCCGCGCATGATTCTGTGGGCATGGGAGGAACCGGAAGACCTGCGAACGGCCGATCCGCGGCGATTGGGTGTGGCTTTTCTGGCGGAACGTGTGTTTGTGGGGCAGGATGTGGATGTGGTCCCGCGGCGGCAGCGGATTTTGACGCCCGACGGGATGTGGGCCGAAGCGGTGGTTCGCATTGAGGCTGAGCGCGACTTTGTAGACAATGCGGCCACAAGGAAAAGCACTGCGGAGGCGGTTCTCGACGCTGCGCGGTTGAGCGGGATTCGCGGGGTGCAAGTGGACTTCGATGCTGGTGAATCGCAGCGGGCGTTTTACGCGGATGTGCTGCTGCAGGTGCGCGCGGGATTGCCGCAGGGGGTGCGCCTTGAGATGACCGCGCTGGTGAGCTGGTGCTCTCAGGAGGATGGCTGGATGCGCTCGCTGCCGGTGGATGCGGCTGTGCCCATGTACTTCAGGCTGGGCGAGCATGTGGGCTGGTGGGGAGTGCGGGAGCCGCTTTGCGATGGCAGCATTGGGATTGCAACCGATGAGCCGGCCATTCCGCCTGAAAGTATGAGCGGCGGCCAGCGCTTGTATGTCTTCGCGCCTCGGCCCTGGACTGCCGGGCAACTGACGGAACTAAACGAGGGAATGATTCCCCAAGACCGGAGAGGAGCGCGATGATGAGTCGGCGCAAATGGGCATTGGGTTTCGCGGTGGTTGCCTTGGCTGTTCCGGGCAACAGTTGCGGGCCGTTTTTTACCGGGATGGTCTTTGTGCATCAACCGGGCCTTGAAGATGTTTTGAATGGCAGGTTAGGTGTGGTGCGGGGGACCTATTCCGTGGACAGATTGGCGATGAGTTACCGGGTTTTGTCGGGAGTGATGCCGACCGCGGCCGAGATGGCGAGCGTGCTGGGTGAGGCTGACCCGCCGCAAGACGAGAATAATCCAGGCTATTCTGTGCGGTCGAATTCGACGGCGAAGGCGGTGAACGCGTGGATTGGGAAGCGCGCGGAGATTGCGCAAACGGCGAGCGACGCGGGCCCGAAGACGGACAGCCACGTTCCGGGGCAGCAGTGGGATACATATCCGAACTGCCTGGACGATGCGTTTCTGAATGCCGCGCGGACGCTGGCGGCGCGAAAGCAGGATCATGCGGCGGAAAAGGCGGAGCTGGCGGAGTGGGTGAAGGGACAGGATGCGGTCTTTTCCAACTGCGACACTCCGAGCGATATGCCGGCGGCCGTTCAGAAGCCGGAATGGCTGGTGAAGGACCGGGCTTACCAGACGGCGGCGGCGCACTTTTACCGGGCGGAGTTTGAAGTGGCGCGCAAGGAATTCGAGACGATTGCTGCGGACCGGAGCTCGCCGTGGCACGCGCTGGCCGAGTACCTGGTGGGTCGGTGCTTGATTCGTCAGGCGACCTTGGCACAGCCGGACAGAATCGACGATGCAGTGCTGGCCAAGGCTGGGGAGCAGTTCGCGCGTGTGGCCAAAGAGGGCGGGACTTATGCCGGACCGGCGACCGAGTTGCTGAATTTCGTGGACCTGCGCGTGAATCCAGGCGCGGCGGCGGTGCGATTGGGAGACGCGATAAGCCGGCCCGATGCGAGGCTGAAGCAGCATCTGGTGGACCTGAGTTATTTGCCGGACCACTCAGAGTGGGGGGCGGAGCGCGACGAGACTCGCAAGAGCGATTTGATCGACTGGGTGCTCACGATGCAGGGGCCGGACAAGGGCCTGCAACATGCCACCGAGCGCTGGCGGCAGACGGGAAATGTTGCGTGGCTGGTGGCGGCGATGAACGCGGCGCAATCGCCGGACCCGGAACTTTTGCGGGCTGTAGGCGCGGTCTCGCACGATTCTCCGGCTTGGGTGACGCTTACTTATGACAGAGTGCAGTGGCTTCCTAAGGGAACGGCGGCGCGCGGCGAGGTTGAGCGGGTGCGCGATGAACTGGCTGCAAAGAAAGCCCCAGCGACCGCGGTGAATGAGTTTACGATACTGGCGCGGGAGAAGGCGGGAACATTGGAGGATTTTGTCCGGCTTGCGCCGATGGTGCCTGTCGGAGAAGACAGCGATGAGTATGGGCCGCTTCCGACTTCCACATATGAGCCGACCGGGCAGACACCGGCGACCATGGCGGGGCTGCCGGTGAATGTGGAGGGTGTGAAGCGGCTGGATATGGATAGCGCCGTAGTGTTGAACCGTCATGTGCCGTTGAAGGACCTGGTGGAACTGGTGCTGAATTCAAAGTGGCCGAAGCAGTTGCGATTCGAGCTTGCGATGGCGGTGTGGACGCGCGCGGTGCTGCTGGACCAGCCGGAGGAAGCGCGGAAGCTGACCCCGGCGATGGTGGAAGGCGAGCCCGGATGGAAGGCGTGGCTGGCAGCCTACGATGCGGCGGGTACAGCGGACGAGCGGCGGGTGACTGCACTGTTGGCGCTGATGCGATTTCCATCGGTGCGGCCTTATGTGAATGCGGGTGCGGGGCGCGAGGACGGGTTCGTGGGGTACAGCAGTTATCGCGATAACTGGTGGTGCGCGGATATGGCGGCGGACAGCTACTCGACGGCCTCGAACTACGGTGCAGCGTACCCCAATCCCAATAAACAGCCGCCGGATGAGGTTCCGGGGTTTGTGACTCCCGCAATGGAAGCGGTGGCGAAACGGGAACGGGCGGAGTTGGCGACGATAGGTGATGCGCCGGAATATTTTGGCAAAGATGCGTTGGCGTGGGTACGCGCTCATCCAAAGGACGAGCGGGACCCCGAGGTGCTCGGCTTTGCTTTTCGCGCCATGCGCAACGGATGCAATCTGGAGAAGAGCTATACACTGCGGCAGGAGGTTTTCGATCTGCTGCAAAGCAAGTACGGCGCATCGGAGTGGGCGAAGCGAAATCCGCAGTTCACGATGGATAGCCAATGAGGGGCAACTGTTCTTCCAGTGGCGGTGGGAGTGCGGTAGACTTGGACCCGATGCGGGTGTTTGGGATTGACTGCGGGACTGAGGTTACGGGGTACGGCGTGGTGGAGTCGGACGACGCCGGAAGACAGCCTCGGCTGGTTCTGAGGGCGATGGGCGCCATCCGGCTGAAAAAGGCGCTGACAACGGCTGAGCGGCTGGAGCAGGTATTCCGGGAGTTGTTGGGCGAGTTGGCGCGATGGACGCCGGATGCTGTGGCCATCGAAGAGGTCTTTTATTCCGTGAATGCGAAGTCGGCGTTGAAGCTGGGGCAGGTGCGGGGAGTGGCGCTGCTGGCGGCGGCGACACAAAAGCTGCCGGTGGCCGAATATGCGCCGCTGAAGATCAAGTCGAGCGTGGTGGGTTACGGATTGGCGAAGAAAGAGCAGGTGCAGTTCATGGTGGCGCGATTGCTGGAGTTGACGGAAGTACCGCAACCGGCGGATGCGGCGGATGCGCTGGCAATTGCGATTTGCCACATCCATACGGCGCAGACGTTGAAGCTTCAGGGGGTGGGGCGATGAGGGGCGTGGCGAAGGCTGCGTGGCTGGCAATGGCTGCTCTGGTGCAGACGCTGCCGGTATGGAGCGCGGGGCAGAATGCAGCGACGCCGGTGTTTCAGGTGGACTACACGAACCCAGGACTGACACCGTCGCACTGGACGTTGACGATTCATCCAGACGGGAGCGGACATTTTCGATCGGAGCGGGGCATTGCGCCGCGTGGGGAGCAAATGACCGTGGACGCTCCCAATGTGGACAGGGATGTGCGGGTGAGCGCGGAGTTTGCGGACCGGGTTTTTCAGACAGCGCGGCAGCACCGGCTGTTTGGCGAGGATTGCGAGGGACACCTCAAGGTGGCCTTTCAGGGAACGAAGAAATTCACGTACAACGGTCCCGATGGCCAGGGATCGTGCGAGTTCAACTTTGCGAAGGACAAGGATGTTCAGTCATTGGGGGATTCGCTGGTGGCCGTGGCGGGGACGATTGTGGAGGGCGGGCGCCTGGAAGTGCTGCTGCAACATGACCCGCTGGGGCTGGACAGGGAAACTGAGTACCTGGTGGAGGCCGCCGGGGATGGCCGGGCGGAGCAGATTGGGGTAATCCGGGGGATCCTGGAGCGGCTGGCCGACGACGAGAGTGTGATGGAGAGAGTGAGAAGGCGGGCGCGAGTGCTGCTGGCTATGGCGGAGAAGTGAAAGAGCAGGGACCAAGGGACCAGGGGACTGATTCGTTGCCGGAGAATAGTGGGCGGCTGAAGAATGAAATCGTTTACTTTCGATCGTCCGCTGGTTTATAGTTCGGCCTTGCGTTCCGGTTTCTGCGCGGGGCGCAAATGCCGTCCTGGACGGACTTTGGTTTCATGAGGACTCACATGCCTGTTATCTCTCGACGCAATCTGCTTTGTTCCGGAGTGGCACTTTCGGCTTCTTCCTTATTGACCCGTTCGGCTTGGGCGCGAACGGCCGCTATGATGGCCGGTGATTCGGGTTCCGGCTCTGCTGAAGCGCTGGCGGCGGTTGCGCCCAGGGAGCAATTGCTCTTCGACTTTGGCTGGAAGTTCCAGTTTGGCCACGGCACCGACCCGGCGCGCGACCTGGGCTTCGGCAACGGCCAGGGAGACTTCTCGAAGACTGGTGAGTTCGCCTTCTCGAAAGCAAAATTCGACGACTCGAAGTGGCGCGCGCAGAGCTTGCCGCACGACTGGGCTGTCGAGCTGCCTTTTGTGCGCGATGAGGCGCTGAATTCCCATGGGTACAAGCCCCTCGGACGGCGCTATCCGGAGACCAGCGTGGGCTGGTACCGGCGGGCCTTCGATATACCCGCCAGCGACCTGGGGCGGCGCATATCGGTCGAGTTCGACGGCGCGTTTCGCAGCGTGCTGATTTTTGTGAACGGCTGCTTTATTGGACGCAACGATAACGGGTATGCACCGTTTCGGTTCGATTTGACGGACTTTCTGAGTTATGGCGCGAAGAACTACATTGTGGCGCGCGTGGACGCGAGCTTTGGCGACGGATGGTTCTACGAGGGCGCGGGCATCTATCGGCATGTGTGGTTAACCAAGACCGACTCACTGCACCTGGGCAAATGGGAGAGCACGGTGAGGACGGCGGTGAGCGGCGACTCGGCAACCTTGACGCTGGGAACGTTGGTGGAGAACGAGGGCAAGCAGGCGGAGAGCGCCAAGGTGAGCTGGCAAATTCTGGACGCCGCGGGCAAGACGGTTGCCACCGCTCAGACGCCGGAGCAGCAAATTGCGGTGGACGGCTCGGCGACTTTTACCACTACCGCAAGTCTCCCCGATCCGGCGCTCTGGAGTGTGGATTCTCCAAACCTTTACTCGGCGATTGTAACCGTGGAAGCGGGCGGGAAGACGCGCGACGCCGAGCGCGTGAGCTTTGGCGTGCGCACGGTACTGTTCGACGCTGACAAGGGATTCTTCCTGAACGGCAAATCGATGAAGATTCAGGGCACATGCAATCACCAGGACCATGCGGGAGTGGGCGCGGCGTTGCCCGACAGGCTGCAGTGGTTCCGGCTGGGCGTGCTGCGGGAGATGGGCTGCAATGCGGTGCGCACCTCGCACAATGCGCCGACGCCTGAGTGGGTTGAAGGCTGCGACCGGATGGGCTTGATGATGATGTGCGAGACGCGCCAGATGAGTTCGAGTCCCGAGGGGATGGCGCAACTGGAAGCGATGATCAAGCGCTATCGCAACTCGCCTTCGATTATTCTCTGGTCCATTGGCAATGAAGAGTGGCAGTTGCAGAGCGACGAAGCCGAGCAGGGCGCAAAGATAGGCGCCACCATGGTGCGGCGTTGTCACGAACTGGACCCGACGCGCGTGGTTTCGGCTGCGGTAAACGGGGACAACGAGAAGGGTGTTTCCGACGCATTCGACATCGTCGGCTTCAACTATGGCCTTGAGCGGCCCGATAAATATCACAAGGAGCATCCGCAGCGGCCTCTTTACGGATCGGAGACCTCAAGCGCGATTTCAACCCGCGGAGTTTACTCGACTGACAAGTTGCGCAACACCGTGAACGCCTATAACGGAGTGGTCCAGTGGGGCGAGACGGCGGAGGAGTGGTGGAAGTTTTACGGAACGCGGGAGTGGGAGGCGGGCGGCTTTGCGTGGACGGGATTCGACTATCGTGGTGAGCCGACTCCCTATGGATGGCCCTCGATCAACTCGCAGTTCGGCATTGTGGATATGTGCGGATTTCCCAAGGACACATTTTTCTACTACAAGGCGTGGTGGCGAAAAGAGCCGGCGCTGCATTTGTTTCCGCACTGGAACTTTGAGGGCAGGGAAGGCGAGGAAATTCCGGTTTGGGTGTACTCGAACCTGGACGAGGTGGAGCTTTTTTTGAACGGCAAGAGTCTGGGAAGCCAGAAGGTTCCGAGTCTGGGGCATTTGGAGTGGAAGGCGAAATACGAGCCGGGTGCGATTGAGGCGCGCGGGCGCAAGGGCGGCAAGGTAGTGTTGACGGAAAAGCGGGAGACGACCGGACCGACGGTGGCCATCCGGCTGACTGCGGACCGGACCGAGATCAATGCCGACGGCGAGGATGTGGCGATTCTCAAAGTCGAGGCTCTGGACAAGGACGGCCGTGCGGTTCCGACGGCCGGCAACCAGATAGCCTTCAAGGTGAGTGGAGATGGTGTGCTGATAGGGGTGGGCAACGGCGATCCCAACTGCCAGGAGAGCGACAAGGAGCCGAAGCGCTCGCTCTTCAGTGGTCTCGCGCAAGTAATTGTGCAATCGACCAAGCGGCCGGGTGAGATCCACATTGAAGCGACCAAGGATGGGTGGGATGGTCCGGAGTTGACGCCGGCCAAGCTGGTTCTCACTACCAAGAAAGTTGATCTGCGGCCGGCGGTGGGGTGACGGGAACGAGCTTTGTGCTTGATGAGCGGCGCTCTAAACAGTCCATGAGCTCTCCTGGTGAATTGGCGCCTTTACATTCCGGCAGATTTTGGTCCGCTTTATGCGATCGAGGAGGCGTGCTTCCAGCCTCCGCTTCGTTTTGGGCGCAGGTATATGCGGCAACTTGTGGATAGCCGCGATGCGGCGACCTGGATTGCCGAGCAGGACGGTCAAATGGCAGGCTTCGCCATCGTCGAGTGGACCCCGGACATGGAGGGAACGACCGCGTATATCGAGACCCTGGAGGTTGCGCAGGGCTGGCGTGGACAGGGAGTCGGCGGCGAGTTGCTGCGGCGCATTGAGGGGTCGGCGCAGGGTGCGGGCGCGGTGTGGATTGGGCTGCATGTGGATGCGGAGAACGCTGGTGCCATTCGCCTTTACGAGAGCGGCGGCTACCGCCTTGAAGGCAGACAGGAGAATTATTACGCACGCGGTCGCGCGGCGCTGATCTACTCCAAGCGGCTTGTGAGCGGATAGCGGAGCGGTTCATACGAGTTATGGACTTTTTAAGCATCCCCCCCGGCCACAAAAACAAATGCGTGGCGAGGATGGGACACCCAGTTTTAATTGAACAGCCAGCAATGGAAGACTTAGTTGGCGCTGGTACCCCAGATGATTCCCCTGGCGCCGGCTGCTATATAAACTGTGCCGAAGGTGCGCATGTCGCCGCAAATGGCGTTCGCCTGGCCCCATTGGTGGGCGGTGTCGTTTATCTGTACCCAGGTAACCCCGCTATCGACGGAGCGATAGAAGCCTGGCACGCCGGCAACCTGCCCATCGAGATAGAGCGCGGGCTTTGCCGAACCTGAGACTCCGGCTCCAAATCCCACATGGTAGGCATCCTGGACTCCGCTGACCTGGGTGAGGGACGGCGCCGAAGCTGAGCCTGTATTGGAGTAGAGCCCGCTGCCGTTTGCCGCAAGAAATAGGTCTCCCTGCGCATCGGGCAGGGAGACGAGAATTCCGCCGGAAGGCAGATTCGACTGAACTCCCGTCCAGGTCTGGCCACCGTTGGTGCTGAGATAGAGCGAGGTTCCGGAGTAACCGTAGTAGACACCGGGCTTGATGCGATCGCCGACTACCTGTGCCTGGGCTGGGATTCCGGTGGCGGCGGTCCACGACGCGCCGAGGTTGGTGGAGTACCAGACTGAGGAGGTGTCTGCGGTGGCCCACACGATGGATGAGCCGTCGGGCGCAATGGCGATTGTGCCTCCACCGGTCGCGGTTCCGGTGGGAATGGCGGCGAATGCGGTCCATGCGATTCCGGCGTTGGTGGAAATCACGCCGTATGGGGTTGCTCCGTTGGTGGCGCGCACCACTGTGGTGGGCGTGTTCTGCTCAAAGTCCATGGAACTCGGCGTGGATGTGGGGTTGGTGAACATTTGCCGCGGGGGTGAGACGGAGAGATTTTGGTGAGCGAATCCGGTAATGTCTCCCATGGCGCTGAGCAGCAGGGTTGGGCCAGAGGGCGGGGCCAGCAGTTCTTCCACCACGGTTTCTTCCACGCCATTGGCTCCGACGGTCCAGTTGACGATACCGGCGGAACTGGCGCTGGGGTCGGCAACGGTCAGGTTGGATGTAGTCCAGATGGTCTGGCCGGTTCCATACATGGCATGGTCGGAGTTGAAGGGGTCAATGACGATGGAGGTTGCCCAGTTGCCGGTGGAGACGTTCAGGGGAGTTCCATTGGCCTCGGTGGGAGTTGTTTCGCCGAAGGCCAGCCATGGAGACAGGCTGTCGTCGTGCGTGGCGAGATTCGGAGACATGGAGGGGTTGCCGGGATTCTTCACGGAGGAGACGTCGCGCCAGGTTGCGCCGTCGTCGCTGGAGCGATAGATCACGTCGCCAGTGGGCCAGTATTGGTCGAGCGTGCCCAGCAGCAGAACTCCCGCGTGGCTTGGATCGACGGCCAGGCCGCCGTAACCGTTGGAGTTGTCGATGGTAAGAGTCGCGTTGGGCAGGGTGATCCGGGTCCAGGTTCCCGAGGTCCATGTGCCTACGGTGGGCTGGAACTTCCAGAGCTGGCTGGCGTTCATGGAGCCGGGGCCTTGCTGGTCGCCATAGAGGACGTAGATTGCTCCGTTGGGACCCAGAACCGCGTGCAGAGGCGCCAGGGGAGTGGCCGCGCCAACGGACGATGGCTGGCCGGAGACCGGTGCGAATGTACTTGAAGCGGAGCCACCCTTGGTGGTGACATAAAGGCCGACAGGGTCGCCGCTCATGCCGGTTCCGGCAACAGCGGCATAGATGGCTGGAGTAGCCGTGCCCGAGGAGCCGCTGGCCTGAACGGGCAGCACCGAGACTACGCCCGATCCATTGTTGGTGGTGGTCACCGGCAGGCCGATGACCTGGGTCCAGGCTGCGCCGGAGTTGGTTGAGATTTGCAGGCCGGCGAGGCGCGTCCCGAAGTAAACCGTGGCGGGCAGATTCGGATCGACGGCAATCCGCTCGCCGGTGTTGCGGCCGTTGTCGTTGGAGCCATTCTTGAAAGGCAGCGGCACGGTGGTGAAGGTGTTGCCCTGGTCAGTGGAAACGAGCATGGCGCCGTTGCCGTCCCAGTTTTCAGCGGCGTACATGCCCACGGCGATGTAGAGATTGTTGGCGTTGGTGGGGTCGAGACCGATGGCTTCTACGCCGATTTGCCACCAGTTTGCGCGGGTTGTCCAATCGAGTAGCGGGACCCACTGGGTGTCGTTCGGACCCCAGCGATAAGCGCCGCCCACGTCGGTCCGGGCATACATCAGATTTTGAGTGGTGGGGTGGAAGTAGAGGCCGGTGACATACCCGCCGGCAACAACCTTGACGTTGGTCCATGCATAGGATGGTGGCGGTCCGGCGGTCACCGTAAGACTGACGGAATCGGTAGCGGAGGTGTAGTCGGTGGTGTCGGTGGGCGTAAACGTAACGGACAGCGTGACCGGGCCGGCGGTAGAAAGCGCGGTTCCCGCGGCGGGCGAATAAACGAAGGCGCCCGCTACGCTGGCCGTGGCGTCCAGTTGCGTTGCGCCGAGCACGGTTCCAACCGGGACCGAAGCTGGCGTGGACCAGGTAATGGTGGGAGTTGCCTTTACCGCGGTGACTGTGATGGACACGCTGGCCGAGGCGCTGTTGTAGTCGGTGGTGTCAGTGGGCGTGAAGCTTACGGAAAGTGTGTTGGTTCCCACGGTGGACAACACGGCGCCCGCCGCCGGCGTGTAGACAAAACTGCCGGGCTCGCTCGCGGTGGCATCCAATTGGGCTGATCCCAGGACCGTTCCAGCGGGAACCGAAGCCGGCGTGGCCCAGGTGATGGTGGGGGTGGTCTTGACGACAGGGGAACTGCCGGAGGAACCACTTCCGCCGCAGCCTGCAAGATGGCCGGCGATGAGAAGGGACAGCGCGAAGTTAGAAGACAGGATGGAAGCCCTGGGGCTGAAAACCTTTACATTCATTTACAAAACCTCAAGAATCTCGATGGTCCGGAAGCCGAAATCGGTTGACCGGTAAAACTATAGCCGCTGGAGGCGTCGCTTAGCAAATCGATTTGGCAGCCCAGAAAACGAGGGAGAATCGCGGGAAATTGTGGCATTGAGCCGTTTGGACAAGCGGGCAGTCGGGCTGGATTTCCGAGTGGCGTAAAATAGAGAAATTGCCAATGTCCATCAGCAATCCAAATCTGCCCAAGTCGGTTATTGCGCTTCGGACGTACACGGGGCAGGTGTTCCTGCACGATTTGCTGGCCGGGATCACCGTCGGGCTGGTGGCACTGCCGCTGGCTATGGCGTTTGGAATTGCATCCGGGGTGACGCCGCAGGCGGGTCTTTATACGGCGGTGGTGGCAGGCTTTCTTATCTCGGCTCTGGGCGGTTCAAGGACGCAGATCGGCGGACCCACCGGGGCATTTGTGGTGATTGTGGCGGGGATTGTGGCGCGGTTCGGGATGAGCGGCCTGGCCATGGTTACGCTGATGGCAGGCATCATTCTGCTGGCCATGGGGTTGACCGGTCTTGGCTCGGCAGTCCGATTTATACCGCGCATGGTTGTGATTGGCTTTACAAACGGCATTGCCGTACTGATCGCTTCCACGCAGGTGAAGGACTTTTTCGGATTACGAACCGGGCCTGTGCCCAGCGAGTTTCTACCCCGCATGAAACTGCTCGCGGAGCATTTTGCAAGCCTGACGCCGGCTGCGCTGGGACTGGGGTTGGGCGCGTTGGCGATTCTGCTGCTGTTGCCACGAATTACCAGGCGGGTTCCGGCGTCGATTGTTGCCGTTGTAGTTTGCACGGCGGTCTGTTGGTTTTTCCACTTGCCGGTGGAGACGATTGGAAGCAAATTTGGCGGGATCCCTCGTGGGCTTCCACCCTTCGCGATTCCGGATTTTCACGCCGAGCATATTCTTCCCCTGATTCCTTCGGCATTTACCGTGGCGCTGCTGGCCGCGCTTGAGAGCATGCTCTCCGCCGTTGTTGCCGACGGAATGACGGGCGACCGGCACAACTCGAATGTGGAACTGGTGGCGCAGGGAATCGCCAATATTGTGTCGCCACTGTTCGGCGGGATTCCGGCTACCGGGGCGATTGCCCGCACGGCCACGAATATCCGCGCAGGCGGACGAACGCCGGTGTCGGGCATGGTTGCCGCGGTGACATTGCTGCTGATCCTGCTGGTTGCCGCGCCGCTGGCCAGCTATATTCCATTGGCCGCGCTGGCCGCTGTGCTGTTTGTGGTGGCTTACCGGATGGGCGAGTGGCAGGAGATTGGCGCCATTTTGCAGATGGACCTGACGGCTATTTCAGTGTGGCTGGTGACTTTTGCTCTCACGGTGTTTGCCGATCTCACGGTTGCGGTTGCTGTTGGCATGTCGCTGGCCGCGCTGCTGTATATCTACCGGATTGCCGAAACCACCACCGTGTCGCCGGTTACGGACGAGTACATTCGCGATGGTTTGCCGCATGTTCTGCAGGGGCGAATTCTGCCGCCATATGTGACTTTGCTGAGAATTCACGGGCCGTTCCTGTTTGGGACGACTGAAAAGCTCGTGGAAGCGACGGTGAATGTGGAAGCCTTCTCCGATGTGGTGATTCTGCGGCTGCGCAATATGACGGCGATAGACGCCACCGGGATCCACGCGATTGAGACGTTTGCCAAGCGCCTGCATGAATCAGGCAGGACAATGCTGCTTTGCGGCGCGATGCAGCAGCCTTCGAAACTGCTGAATGGGCCGCGTTTCCTTGATCGGGTGGGCCGCGAAAACATTATGCCAAATATTCAGGCTGCGCTGGATCGAGCTAAGGAAATTCACGCCGAGCGAGAGGCGTTGGCCAGTTGACCGGGCGGGCAACTCGAAGACTTCTGTCAAACAGATGCGCCGTTCTCCCACGGGTTGATGACTGGCACGCCGGCCGCCTGGAACGGGGCTATATCGCGCGTGGCAACTGAATAGGCATGGACGGCGGCGATGGAGGCGATCTGGCAGTCGGCCACTGAGATGGAATATCCCTTCGCCGCCGCGCGGCTTCCCAACAGGGCGAAAGCGATTGCTGCTTCGCGACCGAATGGGAGAAAGCGGCCGGCAAAAAGTTTGGCTTGCAACGATTGCATGGCCACTTCCATGCCGCGCTTTCGCCTGCCCACCGGTAGAAGCGCAATACCGATCAGTACTTCAGAGAGAACGGTAGCGGTGAGATAAAGGGTCTCCGGGTCCTGCGCGTCGAGCCAGCGAGTCACAGCTGGATCGGCCCGCGGCTTCAGAGGTTCCGAAATAACGTTTGTGTCGAGGACGATCATTCAAATTCCGCTGGTTCGATTGGCCTTCGATCACGCTTCAGGTTGAGATCGATGCCCCCGTATCGGCGGCCGAAAGCAGCCAGTTCGGAGCCGATTTTGAGCCTCGGTTTTGGCGAGACGGCTGCGACCAGGATGTGGCGAATCTCGGCCTCGGTGCTGCGCCCATTCAGTGCGGCGCGCACTTTGAGTGCGTTGTGGGTTTCCTCGGAAAGGTTACGGACAGTTACGGCAGGCATGAGGCGCCACCTCTCTTAGTCCAATTTGATATCAATGATAGCATAATGCAGGTAATGATAGCCAGACGGAGGGTCTGATCGAGAGAATCTGCGGTTTGCGTTTCCAATGGAGCCTACGCCGCCATTGCCTGCGCCAGCCGGCGGACGGTGAGAACGGTGATGTCGTCCTCCTGGCCGAAGGCCTTGGCTGCGTCGGCAATGTAGAAGGCGGATTGGTTGCTGAGGTTGTGGACGCGATCGAAGCCGAAGAGCTCGCCGGATGGCTGGCGCGCTTCCACCACACCGTCGGACATGAGCAGAATGCGGTCGCCGGGGTGCAGATAGAGCCGGAGCTCTTCGTAGTTCACATCCGGAACAACACCCAGGGGCAGTCCGCCAGGCAAAGCGATCTCCTGACTATTGAGATAGGGCGGCAAATGGCCAGCATTGGCCATTACCAGTTCTCCGTTGGCCGAAAACAAGGCGGCCTGGCAGGTGGTGAAGCTCTCACTGCCGGTGAGAACGCGGTTCAGGGCCTCGAGTATCCTTGCCGGGCTCCGCTCGGGAGTACGACGCAGCGCGCCCATCAGCATGGAGACGTTCATGGCCGCCTTGAGCCCCTTGCCGGCTACGTCGCCGATGACTACCAGGAGGCCGCCGTCGCCGGTGGATTGAACATGGAAGAAGTCGCCGCCAACCTCGGCGGCCGGGGTGTAGATCGAGTCAACCTCAAAGCCGGGAGTAACGAGCTTTTCGTTGGGGATCATTAATTCCTGGACGCTGCGGGCTGCGGCAAGCTCGCCGGAAGCTCGTTCCTGATCGCGCTGTACGCGGAGAAAGCGGGTGAAGATGATGACGACAATGGCAAGGATGCCGGTGAAGTCGGCAATGGATGCGAAGTGGATGGGGACAGGTCCTGCCTGGATGGTGAGGGGCGAGCGATAGGGTCCGCCGCCGAAATCGCTGATGACTGCGGTGAGCACGAATTCCGCGAGCCCCACAAGGCTCAGCAGGAGCGGAATGAGCAGCAGGCCTGCCTCAAAGTTTCTGCGCAGCGTTGCTCTGATCAGGGTTGCAAATATAAAGATTACCCAGCCCGCGAGCCACAGTAAGCTCAACCCGATGATGATGACCAGGGCGATCGCAATTACATCCTGGCTGATGGTGCGTGTGCCTCGCCCGATGAGAAGCAACACCGGGCCGGAAGCGATGAGGATTGGCGAAGAGTAGCGCAGCAGCTTGATGTGCCAGCGAGGGTGCAGAGAAAGGAAGGAGATCAGGAACTCAAAGTAGAGGTAGGCTGAGATGAAGAGCAACTCCAGAACCGTGGCCGCATACCAGAGCCGGTCGAGGCGTGCCGAGCTGCCGGCCAGTTCCACGAAGCCGATAGGCGCCTGAACCAACTCATGCAAGGCCAGCCACAGGTACTCAATGTGCCCCTTTTGAGTGAAGTAAAGGACGAGCAGGAACAGAGCGAGCACCAGGAGCAGGATGGAGTTGACCACCCTGGGCAAGCGCTCGAAAAGGCCGTGCGTGTTCCACAATTCAAGGCGATGCTCGAGGTCTTCGCGGTTTCCAAGGCGCAGGGAGCGAACGGAGAAAAAGGAGGTATAAGCCGCGGCGCCAAAAGGAAAGTAGGGGGTGCGAACCACGAGAACCAGGTTGGTCTCATTGGGAGGGATGTTGAGGTTATAGAGCCGGGAGATCTGCTGATAGTTTTGCGGAGCGTTGCCGTTTGGGCCTTCCGCGGAAATCTCCTGGCCGTTGGCGAAGACATCCGCTCCGGGGCCGGCTGAACTGGTGAGGGACATGGGGGTGTTTTCCGAGACGGGCAGTTCCACCAGCAGTGCCAGTGGGCCATGATCGGGGGCCAGCCTGATATGAAGCCTGAACCAGGCAAACGGACGCTGGCGCCCCTTGGGGGGCTCAACGTCGCCGGTATGCGGTGCCTTGCCGGCGCCGGCATGGTGATCTGCGTCCGGGACGTCGGGGAAAGCCTCCTCGGCGTCGCGAATGTCCCATGTACTGTCGTCGAAATCGGGCGCTGCCGCAGCGCTGTCACCTGTGATGCCGACGCGCCAGCCTCTCTTCAGTACCAGCGGGGAGCCCACGTTCGACGCGTCAAAGGCGATCTCGGGAGATTTCTGGACATCGGCCAGAACCGGCCGAGCATGCTGGTGACCGCCAAACAGCGTGCCAAGCGAAGGTGCGGGAGGCGGGTGGGATGGCTGGGCATGGCTCTGCATGATAAGGCAGAAGGCTAGGGTTGCCAGGCTCAGGACGTTGCGGCGCAAGAATCCTCCACACTTCGGTGTGTTCTTCACTTTAATTCAGACGGGTAATAGCTCCAAGAAGAACGTTTCGAGCCCCTTGGTGGATCGGAGAATAGAAGGGAGATTTGTTGAGCGCGCAAAGGCGATTTGGCTAGCGCGTTGGAAATATTCTTCCCTTCTGTTGCCAAACAGGAGGATACTAGCGTCTAAAGAAGCAAGCGGAGCGGGCAATGCGGCACGATCGGCAGGCCGAGCTGGAGGCGGGGGTCATGAATACAAATTGGAAGAGTTTGAGAGCAGCGATGCTGGCATGCTTGGTGCCGGCGCTCGCCACCGGACTGTGGTCACAGTCCTCGGGTCAAACTACGACTCCGGCAAACACGCCGCAGGCCAGCCAGACTCAGACCTCAGGGGCGCAGGCTCCGACGCCAGCGCCGGGAACGACCCCGGTGGGGAGCGACACTCCCGCGGCGGACCCAGCCAGCAAGCCGGCAGCGGCGAATCAGGCGAGTCAATCTGGGGTGGGAACATCGCCGGTTGGGAGCGACACTCCGCCATCGAGTACGCCGGGTAAGACGCCGGCGCCGGGAACGACTCCCGTGGGAGGGGACACTCCGGCTGCCGCAACGGCAGTGGATCCGCAGAAGGTGATTGAGCCGGGAAGCCAGAAGGTCAACATCAAGGCGGGCAGCATCGACGATGTGAATGCGGTGGGCAATCGCGATATCGGAGCTCGCGGCCTGGGGAATTGGTACTCGGTGGACACCGAGATCAAGATGGGCAAGATGTACGCCTCGGAGATCGAGAAGAGCACCAAGTTCATCACCGATCCGGTGGTCGTGGAATATGTGAATCGCGTCGGCCAGAACATTGTGAAGAACTCCGATTGCAAGGTGCCGTTCACGATCAAGATCATCGATTCGGACGTGATCAACGCCATGGCGCTGCCGGGCGGATTTTTCTATGTCAACTCCGGGCTGATTTTGAATGCCGACGAGGAAGCGGAGCTGGCCGGGGTGATGGCTCACGAGACGGCTCACGTTTGCGCTCATCACGCGGTTCGCGAACAGACCCGCATGAACTACGCCCAGGTGGGGATGATTCCGCTGATCTTTATCGGCGGCTGGACGGGCTACGGAATTTACGAGGCTGCGTCGCTGGCGGTGCCGATTACGTTCCTGCAATTCTCTCGCGAATTCGAGGCGCAGGCCGACTACCTGGGCGTGCAATACATGTACCGCGCCGGTTACGATCCGCAGGCATTCATCGCCTTCTTTGAGAAGATTCAGGCGCTGGAAAAGCGGAAGCCCGGCATGGTGGAGAAGGCCTTCTCGGACCATCCGCAGACTCCGGACCGGATTTTGCATTCTCAGGAGGAGATTGCGCGGATTCTGCCTGCCAGGGACGAATACACGGTGACGACCTCGGAGTTCGACGACGTCAAGGCGCGGCTGGCGCGGATTGAGAACAAGCGCCGGCTGGTGGATTCGAAGGACACGAAGAAGCCGTCGCTGCGGCGGGCCAGCACGGGGAACGACCCGAACAGCACCTCGACAACTTCAAGCACGGATCCGAATTCGACCAATTCCGACGACGGGCCGCCGACACTGCATCGGCGGGACGACCAGAACTAAGGTTGGCGCGGGAACCGGTGCGATTGGACGGGGCGCGGTGTTTGGCCGCGCCGCCGGCAATGGAGCCATCCGGGAATAGATAAGTTGAGCTTTTTCAAAGCGGGAGATTTTTCGCCGACTTCGACGATGCACCATCTGACCCAACAGCCCAAGTGATTGTGTGTGGCTTTTTCGCGAACCCAATGGGCGGGGTTTTGGATTGGATAGGGCTGTTTGGGCTTGCCGGTGCGGGAAGTTGAAATCCCATGAATTTCCTCTAATTACCGGAAAACCCTTGAAATGACAGGCGAAACCGCGTTATATACAAGAGTACAGGCAGATTTGCCGGAATCCCCCTTCAGCAATCTCTCCTCTCAGGAGGCAGTATGCGCAGCGCCGCAGCCCGATCCAACTTGCTGGTTCCCGAGGTGCGCGAAGTTATGGATATTCGCCAGGCCTCGGACTACCTTGGTATCTCTCCCGATACGCTTTACAAGTACGCGTCGGAAGGCTTTGTGCCGGCGTTCAAGCTGGGCAACCGCTGGCGGTTCAAGCGTTCGCGGCTTGACGAGTGGATGGACCGGCAGTCGGATATGCATGCGGCCGAGGCCGAAGCCGAAATCGATCAGGGGCAGAAGAAGCCGGTGCGGGGGGCGTTTTGAAGACAGGGACCAGTTCAGCTCCCGAAGGATGCTCCTGGAGGGTGGCCAACGTCAATGTGCGATGCCGATTCCGACGTTGAATTCGTAAACAACATTGCTCCGAATGTGATTGCTGTTCTTGAGAAGGAGCACTTTTTCGAACGCTTGGACGATCAGTTTTGTCCTGCTGATCCATCTGGTGAGCCCACCAGGTGCGGGCACTCCTTTGAGATATCGGTGGGCATTCTCCGCGAACTTGGAATGGATTCGGATGACGTTGAGGATGTGCTTGCAGTGCTGTCATCAAGGGGTGCTTGTTGCGATTGCGAAGTGCTCTATAACGTCGCTGAAGAAAGCCAGTTCAAGTCTCAATACTGGAAGGCTCGCGCATTGAATCTGGGAAAGAGCAATCCGCATTCTGATGTCGAAGAGAACTGACTTCTTCCGCTAAGAAGCGCGGCTATGAATTCGCAAAACTGTTAAAATAGATAGAGAGGAAGGCAACATGACTGCCACAACTGCTCCAATCGTTCCGCTCACTCCAGCAGAGCTGGATGACCGTCGTCTGGCAGTCGAAAACACGATCGGCACCATGCGGATTGAAGACTTGGAACCTGACGAAACGACCAAGCAAATCCTCAGCCGCTACGCAAGCGGCGAAATTGATCTCGCTGAGACGAACCACCTGTTGGACGAAGACAGTAGCTCTGTCCTCTGACGGACATGGCAAAGGGTAGTCCGTCATCTTCCGACCCGCACTTTGACTATAAGCACGATATTCTTAGGAATGTTCCAGGATTCACCGATCAAACGAAGCTCGACACCTTCGAGCGCAAGGGAACTGCAAAGGCCATCCTCAACCTGCAAGTCGATCCAGTAAGAGGTCGCTTCAATTCGGCTCACCTAAGGCAGATTCACGCCCGCATCTTCGAGCGCATCTATCCGTGGGCAGGCGAGTTCCGCCAGGTCAACATGAGCCGCGCGGCGTCCTACCCCTTTGCGGTGGTTCAATTCCTGGAAAAGAACCTCGAAAGCACCGTGGCGAATCTCGCTGCTGAAAACCATCTGAAAGGGCTGGATGCGGACACCTTTGCCCATCGCGCGGCGTATTATCTTGGCGAGTTGAACTCGATCCATCCTTTTAGAGAAGGCAACGGACGCACCCAACGCGAATTCATTCGTCAACTGGGTTCCGAGGCCGGCTACTCCATCAACTGGAGTCGGGTAACCCGCGAACAAATGTACAACGCATCCGTCGAAAGCCACAATCTGGGGAAGAACGCCGAGTTCGCCGCGGTCATCCGTAGCGCGATTGAGCCACCACGATGATCTGAAGGTCATTGAACCGGTATGGCATTCATGATCCCGAATCCCTGCTCCTCAACCCCTGTTATCCTCAATGAGTGGACCATCTTCGCCGCATCGGGCAACTTCGCCGCCGCTTAACAAAAGCTGGCCTGCCTGGGATTATCGTTACACACCTTCCCGACCTTCGCTATCTCTCTGGATTCACGGGCTCGAGCGGCGCGCTGGCCGTTACGCGCCGCGCCGCGCGTCTGTTTACCGACGGGCGCTACACCGCGCAGGCAGCGGAAGAGGTGAAGGCCGCGCAGGTGGAGATTGTTGCATCTGGGCCGGCCGTTGCCGCGGTGGAGTGGCTGGCGGCGCAATCGGGTGTCGAGTTTGGGGGGTTCGATCCGGCCCGTACTACCGTGGCCGAACTGGCGCGATGGAAGGCTGCGCTCCCCTCCAAGATTCGACGCGAGTTTCTTTCCGCACTGCCGTCTCCGCTGGTTGAGACCTTGCGGCAGGTAAAGGACGAAGACGAATTGGCATTGATGCGCGAGGCGGCGCTGCTGGGCTGCAAGCTCTTCGAGCATATCCTGGGCTTCATACGGCCGGGCATTCGGGAAATCGAGGTCGCCGCGGAACTTGAACACCGGGCGCGCCTGCTGGGTGCTGAAGGCATGTCGTTTGATACCATCGCCGCCGCGGGCCCGCGCTCGGCTCTGCCCCACGGACGCGCAACCGGCGCGGTGCTGCCCAGGCGGGGATTCCTGACCCTCGACTTCGGTGTTATTCTCAAAGGTTATTGCTCGGATATGACGCGCACCGTACACTTGGGAAGGCCCAGGGAAACGGAGCGCGACACATACCTTGCAGTGCTGGAAGCGCAGGAGGCCGCAATTGCCGCGGTGGCGGCGGGCGTAAGCTGCGGGGAAGTGGACGAGGCCGCCCGAAGCGTATTGCGCAAATCGAATCTGGCAGAGGCATTTACACACTCAACCGGCCATGGCGTGGGGCTGGAGATTCATGAGCCGCCACGCATTGGCGCCGGACAGACAACCAGGCTGCTTCCCGGCATGGTTGTTACCATTGAGCCGGGAGTTTATTTGGCGGGGCGGTACGGAATTCGCATTGAGGATATGGTGAATGTAACAAGAACCGGAGCCGAGGTGCTGACGCCCTCTCCGAAAGCACTGATTGAGCTTTGAACTGATTTGAAGAAGACAAGAAGAAGCTGATCCCAGCTGATTGTGGGAGAGTTAAGGAACGAATGAATCCACTGAATCCAGAAGATATCCACGACCTGAAAGAACTGATCGAGTTCCTGAAGGAAAATCAGGTTGCCGAATTCGAGTTGGACCGAGGCGAATTCAAGGTAAGGCTCAAGTTCAACCAGCCGGAAGTTACCCAAGGCGGGCTGTCGGACTTGGCAACTTTGCTGGCGGGAGCTCGGGGCGGCGCGGCTCAGCCGGCAAGCAACACGGCAGTGGCTTCGCCCGCGGCTGTAGAGTCGGCTACTGATCCGCTTGCCGGCCTGCACGTGGTGAAGTCGCCCATTGTCGGCACCTTTTATGGCTCGCCTTCCCCAGGCGCCTCGCCATTTGTCTCCATTGGCGAACACGTGGCAAAGGGCCAGGTGATCTGCATTGTCGAAGCCATGAAGCTGATGAACGAAATCGAATCCGACGCCAGCGGCGACATCGTCAAGTGTTTTGTTTCCAACGGCCAGCCCATCGAGTTTGGGCAACCTCTTTTTTCCGTCCGACTGAGTTAGGGACCTGAATGTTTCGTAAAGTACTGGTTGCCAATCGCGGCGAAATTGCGCTGCGCGTTTTGAATGCCTGCCGGGAACTCGGCATCCGCACCGTCGCCGTCTACAGCGAGGCCGACCGCAACTCGCTGCATGTGCGCTTTGCCGATGAGGCCATCTGCATTGGTCCGCCGCGCCTGGCGGACAGCTATCTGAACGTGCCCGCAGTGATCTCCGCCGCTGAAATCGCCGATGTGGAGGCGATCCATCCTGGTTATGGACTACTGAGCGAAAACGCCAACTTCGCTGAAGTCTGCCGGGCTTCGAACATCAAATTCATCGGCCCGCCGCCTGAGGTTACCCGCCTGATGGGGGAGAAAGAGAAGGCGCGTCAGGCCATGAAGAAGGCCAAGGTCCCGATTCTTCCGGGTTCGGATGGGGTGATCTTCACCGCCGAAGAGGCGCAGGACGAGGCCAGGGCAGTTGGCTACCCGGTGATTTTGAAAGCCAAGGCAGGCGGCGGCGGGCGGGGCATGAGAATTGTGCGGACGCCGGAGGAGTTGCCGAATCTGTTTCATGCGGCGCATACCGAGGCGGCAAACGCATTTGGCAATGGCGAGCTTTACATGGAGAAGTTTATTGAGCAGCCTCGCCACATTGAGTTCCAGGTGCTGGCCGATGAGCATGGCAGCGTCGTGTCGCTGTTTGAGCGGGAATGCTCGATCCAGCGGCGGCACCAGAAGCTGATTGAAGAAGCTCCGTCCCTGCAGGTCACACCGGATATGCGCGAGGAGATCGGCAAGACGCTTTGCCGCTGCCTGAAGGAGATCGGATATCAAAACGCAGGCACGGTTGAGTTCCTGATGGACGCGGACCGGCAGCTCTATTTCATCGAAATGAATACCCGCATCCAGGTGGAACACCCGGTGACCGAGGCGATTACCGGCATCGATTTAGTGAAGGCACAGTTGCGTATTGCCTCGGGAGAGCGGCTGGAAACGATTCTGCCGCCGAGCCTGGGGATTCGCGGCCACGCGATCGAATGCCGCATCAACGCCGAGCATCCGCAGAAGTTTACGCCTTCGGCGGGACAGATCACTGCTTTCAACGTTCCCGGCGGCAATGGCGTGCGCGTGGATACGGCGCAGTATGCCGAGGGAGTGGTGCCGCCCTACTACGACTCGCTGATTGCCAAGCTGATTGTGCACGGAGTGGATCGCGCGGAGGCGATCGCCAAGATGGATCGCGCGCTGAGCCAGTTTGTGGTGCAGGGAATCGAGACATCGATCCCTTTGCACCGGGGCATCTTTGCGGATGCTGAATTTCAAGCCGGCGAATTCGACACGGGGTTCATGGAGCGGTTCCTGGCCAGGGGATCGGCGGGATAGGCAGCGGACCGGGGGCTGGTTCAATTTCATTCCGGCCCGTGAGTTGGCCATAACCGAGGCTGACCTGATCCCGTCAAATTGAGTACATGCAAAGGTTTTCTGTCGGAGTAGAATTCCACGCAGGTGGAATCTTCGCTAGGATGCGCACACGGATGGGTTGGGGACAGCAGCCTGTCTCTGTGCGAGCTTTTCCATCCGACTGACAAACATGTGCTGCGAACCGGGGTTACAAATGACAGAACACAGCAAGGCATTACCGAGTGCATGGATCGTCGAAAAAGCTGCAATCCGTTGGTTTTCAGCAGTATCTTTCTTATTTTTTGCTTCGGTGGTCTACGGCCAGGCCGCGACGGGAAATCAATCGCCCCCCGTGGAGCCCGTTCAGGCTCCCGGCATCACCACCAACGTCAATGAAGTTTCTCTGGACATCGCCGTCCACGATAGGCGGCACAACCTTGTTACCGACCTGAAGCCGGAAGACCTGGTGGTTACCGACGACAACGTTCCCGTGAAGCTGACCGGGTTTCACCTGGTGAGCGGGGATGCGGCCGCGGCCAGAGGGCACGTGGTCACGTTTTTGTTCGACTCCTTCCATGGTCCGACAGCGAGAAGCGCGCGAATCATCGCCGAGAGGGTTCTGGGAGTGCTTCCCACTGCGGGCTACTCTTTTGCGGTTTTGGAGTTTGCCAACCGGCTCACGCTGATGCAGAGCTTCTCCGACGACCGGCCAACGGTTGAGCAGGCAATTCACGTGGTCACGGAGAGCCAGCCGATTACCGCGACCTCAGCGCTCAGCCTGGATGTGAACATGATGAACGACCGAGCCGCGGATGAGGCCAGAATGAAGGCTTCAACGGTTGCGGAGAAGAACATGATCGCCGTGGCTCAGACGGGGGTGGACGTCGCCGGCCGTCACGTGGGGGCGAAGGAACGGTCTTTGGCGCAGACTCTGCTTACCGCGCTGAACGATTCGCAGTCCAACGCGCAGGAAGAGAAAACGGGACTATCCTTTGCCGGGTTGCTTGCACTGGTTCGGTCGCAGCAGACCATTGGCGAAAGAAAGGTAATCATCTATTTCACCCAGAACCGGCAGTTGGACAAAGACTCCAAGAAGATGCTGGAGACGATTTCCGGCGCGGCGGCACAAGCGGGCGTCACCATCTATACGGTGGACATGGAAGCCATTGCCCCGGGTGGCAAGCAATTGGACAACGCCAATTTGCACGCCGGGCAGCAACAGTTTGTCGATAAGCCTCAGCAGCCGAATGCAACGCCGGCAGAGCTCGTTCCTCAGGGTCCCCCACCAGGAGCAGGCTCCGCTGGAGGCGTCCAGAACGGTGGGTTCGGATCGGGAGGATACGTCTGGACTCAGCAGGATGACATCAGGGTGATGACTGACTTCAGCCGCAACGGCCCTGAGGACCTGACCGATCCGTTTGCCGATTCGAAGAGCCCCATGGCGGATTTTTCAAAGGCCACGGGAGGAGCTTACATCGACGGGCAGAACTCTACGAAGAAACCGCTGGAGCAGATGGTTCAGGATTTGACGACCTACTACCAGGCTTCGTATGTGCCACCCTTCACGGATTATGACGGGAAGTTCCGAACCATCCATGTGAAGCCGCTGCGGACTGGAATGGAGATTCAGACCAAGACGGGTTACTTTGCCCTTGCCGCCGATGCGGAGGGCGGAATTCAACCGTTCGAAGCGCCGCTGCTGAAGGCGCTGGCTGAGCCCGAGTTACCCACGGGGCTTAAGTTTCATGCGGCCGTTCTGCGGTTTGGAGACCTGCCCGATGGAAACACAAGCACGATTGGAGTTGAAGTGCCGATCGCGGAGCTGGAAGCGAAGCGGGACGCGAAGAGCAATCTATCCTCGGCGCATGTTTCCATCGTTGTGCAGATCAAGGATGTGAGCGGGACGGTGATCGAACACTACAGCAAAGACATTACCAAGCGTGGCGCAGCCGAGACACTGGATCGCGACCGGACGGCAACCTTAGCTTTGGAGCGGCATTTTGTCACCACTCCCGGCAAGTACACGATGGAGGTTGCGGTTCTGGATCAAAACAGCGGAAAGGAAGGCGCAGAGCGGACCGAATTCGAGATTCCCGACCGGGCCGGTTCACTTTCGTTGAGCGATATGGTTCTAGTGCGCGCGGTTGATGGCGCTTATGAAGAGCAGGTCGATCCATTGGAGCCGCTTCGCTACGGACACCGGAAAGTGACACCCAACCTGACAGGGGAGATGCCGGTCAACGACAAGGATGTGTCGATGTTCTTCATTCTGCATCCCGATCCAGCCTCAAGCGAGCCGGCCAATCTGGAGATGCAGTTGATCCACAACGGCAAGGCGGGCCGGCGCATCCCGCTGCTGCATGTGGATGGCGAGCGTGGGCCGATACCCTACCTGGCCAACGTGAAATCCCATGCTCTTGCGCCCGGAGTGTATGAAGTAAAGGCGTTCCTGAGCCAGGGCGGTAAGACGACCGAAGAGTCGGGTACGTTTCGCGTGGCGGGGACGCCGGGCACGGAAGCCGCAAATGCCGACTCGAGTTGGTTTGAAGGCGCGTCGATCGGCGCGGACACGGGAGACCAGCCCACAGCGGCCCCATCGAAGCCGCCCAGCGAGTTGGCCATTGTAGCGCTCGCAAAGCCGGTCGCGGCTCCAACAGCGGACGCAGCGGGCAAGCTTATCGAGGACGCCAGGCAGCGCGCCCTGGACTTCAACGAAACCCTGCCTAACTTCACCTGCACTGAAGTTACCAAGCGCTCCGTTGATTTTAGCGGAGATGGAAAATGGAGAACCAGAGACACGCTTACCGAGTTACTGAGTTATCGCGAGCGGGTGGAAACGCGGACCATGCTGGAGGTGAACGGCAACGCCAGCCACACGGATCGCGGGGCGATGAAGGGTGTATTTTCGGCCGGAGAGTTCGGCGGCGTTCTGCAGGCGGTGTTTCGCGATGAGTCAAAGGCCGATTTCAAGTGGAAGGAGACCGACTCGCTAAACGGCGGAACGGTCGAGGTCTATGACTATCATGTCGATGCCGGCAATTCCACGTTTTCGGTGACGGGATCGGGAGGCAAGCAGGTCAAGGTTGGATTCCATGGCCGCGTGTTTATCGACAGCGCCACGCGACATGCACGGCGGGTGACGTTGACTGCCGACGATCTGCCGACGAATTTCTCCACGCACGCTACATCCATCGGCGTGGACTACGACTATGTTCCCATCAACGGACTGAAGTATCTGGTGCCGGTGAGCGCGGAACTGGAACTGAAACAGGGACTGCACGAAGCCATGGTGAACACCATGGAGTTCCGGGATTACAAGCGTTTCGGGTCCAATGATCCGAAACCGGGGTCAGCGCCTGAATAGAAGCCTTCTTGTGCAGCGGAATCTTCACGAGGTGGCCGCATCCGCTTCCTCAATCGAGGCGGCCATGGGAAAGTGGTTGCGCCCAGGGATCGTTCGTTAATAGTTCCTGTGGGTGCGCTGCAAGGAGCTTGATCGATGAGAGGTTGGCCGAAGCGCGGCATATTTCTTGCCTGTGTTGTGGTCACTTTGTGGGTTGGGACAACGCGAGGGTGCGCGCAGCAGGAGGTCCCGTCAAAACCAGTCTCAGTCGGAGCCCAGGCGGCGAGAGTCGTATTAAAACACTATGCGCTGAATCCGTTCGCGCTGGATCCAAAGACAAGTCAGCCTTTGCCCAGCAACGGAAACTGGTCGATCGGGAAGACGACTCCAGCCTCTTGTCCCCAGATCGGGCCGCCATGTGTCGAGGTTTTTTACGATGTGCCTGCTGAATCAGTGCGGTGCTCCTGGGTGGTGCTGCTAAACGCCGATGGCGCCGACGGGGCGTTTCTCGACGAGAATGACGATGCCGAGCGCTACTTGATGCGGGTCGTTTCGAAGACTGAGGCGTTGGCGCTGGTAAGTACCCGCAAAAATCCGGTTTATCCCCCGATAGCGATCGCGGCGAAGGTAACCGGAGAAGTGGTTGTTGAGGCGGTTGTTGGCAAATCGGGTGACGTGCAGAAAACACTTGTAGTGAGCGGCCCACCGATGTTGACCATGGCGGCATCCCAGGCGGCGCAAAGCTGGAAATTTAAGCCAATGATGGTGGGTACAAGGGCTGTGCCATGCGAAGTTAAGCTCGTATTCAGCTTCAAGAACTTCGTTTATCCAAGCGCATCGGGTGATTTAGCTCCCTGAGGTTTAGTCCCTGAATCTTTCCTCACCGTTAGGCTTCCAGGCCTGGCTAAGCCGCCGGCCACCTGGGGTTTTCTCCATGCGAAAATTCCCGCTTTACATTCGCCGTATTTGCCTATATATATGCAGCAGAAAATCCGTTAGAAAACAAAGGGGAGCGAACGATGCCTGCTAATTTGCAAGACATGCCATTGGGCCAGATTGTGACCGCGATTGGCGGATTGGGAACGGCGGCCTTTGGGCTTTTGGATGCCTTGAAGGCGGCCTTCGGCTTCATCAACCGGATTGGTCTGGATCATATCAAGCAGATTACCTCGCAGTTGACTCCGGACCAGACCGGTGACGGGGTTCCCGCCATACCGATCAACGCGCTGCCGCGCAACAACATTCTGGAAACCGTTGAGGCGAATTGGGTGAACGGAACCGATGTGGGCAGCCAGAAGGCGATTGCCAAATCCCTCGTCAAGCTGCATCTGAGCGTGGGCAATGCGACGGCGCTGGCGGCAAAAACCAACGTCGATCCAGCGGTGCTGGGCTCGATTGCGGGCAAGATCGCGTCGGGAGTTTCACTGACCCAGCCGGAAAGCGATGTGTATTCGCGATTCGACCTGATTGTGACGGCGCTGCTGGACGAGGCGTATCAGCTCTCGGACCAGGTTTATCGCAACGGGACGCGAGCGCTGGCGGCGGTGATTGCCGTGCTGCTGGCTCTTGCCGGTGGATGGAGCATTATGGGCAGCGCATTCTGGGGGGCGAAAGACATGTACCTGGCAATCCTTGTCGGCTTGCTAGCCACGCCGCTTGCGCCCATTGCGAAGGACCTTTCGAGCGCGCTGGCTACCGCCGTGAACACCATGCAAACACTGAAGAAGTAGGGGCGCGATGACACTGTTTCTGGATGTTCGAGCATTGGCGGTGGGCGGGGATTTGGCAACCTCGGTGGCCGTGAATCAGCAGACCAGCGCGGGCGACTACCTGAGCGTGAGCCTGGGAGCATTCCAGGCGGCGATTCGCGGGCGGCATGTGCTGATTGGAACGCACGGCTTCAACGTGGATCGCGCCGCCGGCATTGCGTGCCTGGCGAACTGGGGCGGGCTGTTGCAGCTTCCGGATTCTTCAATTTTTGTGGGGTTGCTGTGGCCGGGAGATTCGGTGTGGGCGCATGGGCTGGATTATCCGGAAGAGCCAAAGATCGCGAATGAGGCGGGCGCGCTGATCGCTCCGTTTGTGGACGCCAACTTTGCCAATGCGGCGAGCGTTTCGTTTTCGTCGCACAGCCTGGGAGCGCGGGTGGTGCTCAAGACCATCTCGCAACTGAGCCGGCCGGTGCGGCGGGTAACCATCATGGCTGGCGCCATCGACGACAACTGCCTGAATACGGAGTTCCGCGATGCGGTGGAAAACATTGGGACCATCTCCGCGCTTTCATCGAGCATGGACGAGGTGCTGAAGATGGCTTTTCCGATCGGCAATTTCGTTGCGGGGATCATTGCCGAGGGGCATCCGTGGTGGCGGGCGGCGCTGGGGCATTGCGGGCCGGCGAAGCCATGGGCGGCGAACTTCGAGGCGCCGTTCGAGATTCCGAACAACTGGAATTACCAGCACGGGGACTACCTGAACATCGATTCCGCGCCGGTTCAGGTTCCGGTGCTGGCGATTCCTGAGGATGTGCCGGCGGGGTGCGCGGACCCGCCCGCGGGGGGCGCGCAGGGTTGGCGGGAGGCGTTCTCCTCGGCATTTGCTTCTACGCGCTTCCGGTAGGGGTGCGGTCGCCCCGGGTCGAGGCTCGAGTGCCATCGCTGGGAACCAACAATTAGCTGCTAGCATTGCCAGCACCTGGCTGCCGGCTTGCGTGGCGCATTTTTGACGCGACCAAGCCATTGGATGTTCGGTTGGCGCGAAGGATCGGGCGAATCGGGGTTCGTGACTTCCCGCGCTTCGCTGAAGAAGAACGAAGGATGAGGCGCCATCCTTGTCGGCTGGTCTAGGGGTGGGCTACCCGGCGCTGGATAGGTCCGTTTGTCTGGCGGGCGAAGATTTTCCTGTTTGTCCGTCACAATATTCCTCTGAATTCAACAAAGCAGAAGAGTCAGTGCCAAGGTCGGCTGGATTCTGCACGTCGAAATCAGAAGGAGATCCATGAAAACACTGCATTTGCGCGCCTGCGGGCGCGGCGCACTCCTGTGCGTTCGAACAGTCGTGTCCCTGACTTTGATGGGCCTTGCGACAGTGGTTGCCGCCTGGGCCGGTCCGGTTTCCGCTACGCCGGGAACATTTCAGGGCGTGATCACTTTCACCGCCCCATTTGTGCCCACCTCAATGGAGGTTGACGCGCGGGACTCGAACAACCAGTACACTGCAACCGCGTACGCAACGCAGGACGATCCGGTAAACTGCCCGGCTAGTTCGACAAACTGGTGCTACAGCATCATTGTGGAATCGGCTTTGGCGAACGCGTACTACCTGCGGCCAATTGCGTACGTCGCGGAGAGTTCTCCGCTGTTCATCGCCAACCGGGTGCCGTTTACGCCCTCACCGCTCCAGAGCATCACCCCGAGCGCTACCGTTTCGTACAACATCAGTTATCAACCCGGAGAGATTTCCGGTTCAGTTAGCGGCAACGACATGAACAGCCAGCCGCTTCAGGTGAGCAGTTTGTACTTCAGTTTCCTCGATCTCTCCAACACGTTTGAAGAGCCATGCGGCGGCTCACTCGAGTTTTGTCCATTCAACACCGTTTATCAGGGCACCGCGCCCCCGTTGCCGGCGGCCGCAGGCTACCAGGTCTTTCTCAAGCCACCGGACAACTACAACTATCTAACCCGCGGCGTCGGGTTCCAGGAGGCGGGTGGAGCGGTAACCACGATTCAATTCAATGACAACCAGCCTTTGAGTTCAACTCCGGTGGCCGGCGCCAACGTTACCCAGAACTATACGTTGAATCAGGCGGCGGCGATTACCGGAAGCCTGAGCGCTCCAGGGCAATCCATCTACGACTATTACGTAACCACAAGCGGGTACAGCACCTCGGGGGGCAGCTTTTACGAGCAATTCAATTACGAGCCACAGTACATCCCCAACACACCGCTCGCCCAACCGTTGACTTACACGGCACGCATTTTCGATCTGACCGACTTTACGCAGCCCATCTACATTCAACCGGTACTGACGCTGTCAACGGATGGAACGACACTGCTGCAATATCCTGCCACGCCCATCACGGGTCTGACGTCCGGAGCCACGCTGCCTGTGAATTACTCCGGCGCAGCGGCAAGCATCAGCGGGCGCGTCACGTTCAGCCCGCCTTATCCCGCCGGCAACATATACCCGGGCATTCAGGCTGAGACGCAGGACGGCGGTTTGACACAGTCCCAGCTCACTTCCGATGCGCTGGGCGGCACCTATACACTACCCGCATTTGGAGACACCTGGCAGTATTGGCGGTTTGGCTGGAACTTCAACCTTGGCAATCCGAACTTCACTTCAAATTACCTTGTTGGGCAGTTTTTGACCACGCCCGTGCTGCCAGTTGCGGACGGGCAGAATGTGACCGGCAACAACTTCACCTTTGCAACTGCGCTGGTGAAAGTACTGTTTACTGCACCGGCAGGAACCACCATAACCAACCCAACCCTGGCCATCACAACGGGGGGCTACACCGGCGGGGTCTTCGCTCCGGACTACGTGGAAACGGGGAATGCGGCGGGCCTGGGCTTCAATTCGGTATCGAACGCCGAGTCGGATGTCGTGTTGCGCGTGCATGGGGTTCCTTTCCAGATAACGCCCTCGGCCATCATCAACCCAGGTGGAAACCCTGGTACCGGCCCCACCACTTTCAGCCCCATCGTGATCACGCCTAACCAGGGAGACATCATCGTTGTTGGCATTCCCGGCACACTGAGCTTGACGGTGAGCTCGCCACAGAACGGGGCAGTCCTTAACACCTGCCAGATTCCGGTAACGGGCACTTCGACCGGCGCCCAGGACATCGGCATCATGGTGAACGGGCAGCCAGCCCAGACTACTTCTGCCAACAACCCAAACGATCTGAACCAGGTGCTGTTTACGGTTACGATTCCATGTACGGGAGGCAGTACGCAGATTACGGTAGTGTCCAGCGCTCCGGGCAACACTTCGGTGTCGTACACGCTGACGGTTTCGACCACCAGCGTATCGACTGCGGCG
>Ga0302189_10000067_pt1 | contig 71466 bp, 66 predicted proteins | sample II_Bog_E2_2_FD_194551 | JGI IMG/M metagenome (GOLD analysis project Ga0302189, IMG submission 194551) | Peat permafrost microbial communities from Stordalen Mire near Abisko, Sweden - II_Bog_E2_2 | ecosystem: Environmental > Terrestrial > Soil > Wetlands > Peat | place: Sweden: Abisko...
TTTCGATTACCAAATTGGCCGCCCAAACTCACCGGCCAAAGCAGGTGATCGGGATGCACTTCTTCAATCCCGTCCCGGTGATGACACTGGTAGAGGTGGTGCGCGGCCTGGCCACCGGCGATGAAATCTTTGCGGCCATCCATGCCTTGGCCGTCAAGCTGGGCAAGACGCCGGTCGAGGTCAATGACGCGCCCGGCTTCGTCTCCAACCGCGTGCTGATGCCGCTGATCAACGAAGCAGCTTTTGCTGTGATGGAGGGCGTAGCCACGCCGGAGACCGTCGACCAGGTCTTCAAGCTGGGCATGGCGCATCCCATGGGCCCGCTCGCCCTGGCCGACTTCATCGGCCTCGATGTCTGCGTGGACATTCTGCGCGTTTTGCAGGAAGGCTTCGGCGACCCGAAATATCGCCCTTGCCCCCTGCTGGTGCGCATGGTGGATGCCGGCTGGCTGGGCCGCAAATCAGGACACGGCTTCTACATATACGAACAATAGAGTCCTGATTCAGCAGATCGCGGTAGCAGCGTTTTTCTCCTTACCAAACACAGGCCTATACTTGTTCTTGAAGGCTTCTCATGTGTACCGCGTCTATTAATTCGAAAGGCCAAATCACGATTCCAGCCGAAGTTCGGAAGGACCTCGGACTGAAAGCGGGAGATCGGGTTTGGTTCTTCAAGGGCGAACGCGGCGAATATATTCTCAAGCACAAGACCGGCTCAATCCAGGACGTGAAGGGAATGATTCACTGGACTGGCAAGCCAGTCACTATCGAAGAAATGAACGAGACGATTGCCAAAGGCTGGGCCAGACAGTTGACCTTCGAGGATTGAGAACACTGGTCCGTCCCGCCTTAAACCGGCGGCAATGCATTCACGACGGGCACGCCAGCAGGCGCTTTGAAGCGGAAGGTTTCCGCAGGAACCGGTGCATTGGGCTGCTCGCCGGTAAAGGTGAAGCGGGTCAGTGCACCATCGGGCTCTTCGATCTCAATACCCGTAATCGCCCCGTCTGCAGTCACCGTCAGCGCCAGCCGCGCGACACGTTTTTCCTGTCCCTTGGGCTGACCGGTGAGCGTCAAGCGGCCGCCGGCCGCCGGAGCCAGCGTCAGGTTGGTCAATTCCCTTTCCAGTTGCGTGTGCCCCAGCAGAAAGCGCAGCGGCGAGCGCAGATCGTCCAGCTCCTTGGCGGGAATGCGCTGCACCTGAGAGTCGCCGCGCGAGTAGAACCACGCAAACCTACCATCGAGCAGGAAAAGCTTTCCGGCAGGCGAGCTATACTCCCACTTCATGCGGCCCGGCTTCAAGAGCAACAGCGTACCGCTCTCGGTGCGCCGAATGCCCATGCCCTCGTAGCTTTCGGTGAAGCCGGCCCTGAGCGAATGCAACTGGTTGTAATGGCTATCGACCTTCTGCGCCATGTCGTGCGCGGAGGGCGGGCGCTGTTGAGCACAGAGGATTGTCGAAAGCAGCGTGGCGGCGACTAATAAGCCGCCGCGCATCATGAATCTGCCCGCGCTCATTGGACCAGTTCTGCGCAGTTGACGCCACCCGCGGGATCCTGCTTCAGCACGCCGCCTTCGTCGCTGCAGAAACCCAGATCCCCGGTCTTGCCGACAGCTTCAGGCACCGCTGTAAGCGTGTACCCGTCCACCCGCTCCGAGCCATTCAGCGCATTCTTCGCGCAATTGGTGATGGTAAAGATGTAACCATCCTTGTTGCCCTTGGAAAGTTCATCGGGGAGCATCTCGGAGGCTGTGGACGAAGGCGGCTTACCGGGATCGCCGCCAAGATATTGCAGGTTGCAGGCAAATCCCTTGCTCGGGTAGTTCGTCGAGTACATCATCTCCGCTTGCTGAATAGTCTGCATCGACTTCTTCGCGGAAAGCTCGCGGGAGTGCTTCATGACGCTGCGGTAAGTGGGAAAGCCGATCAGCATCAGGACCGTGATGATCGCCATAACGATCAGCAACTCCATCAATGTGAAGCCGTTAGGCCGCAAAGCGCGGCAAGTACGACAGTTCGAGTTCTTGCGATTCATGGGATTCCAATTCCTTTGGGAGCAGCCGAAACACTCCGGCCCATTCGTGAAAATCCTACAACGTATGGACGCGAAAGGGAAATGAACCGCTCGAAAAAGCAGGGAACAGGGATCAGGGAATAGGGAATAGTTCGCGGAGGTTAGCTTTCAGTAGCCAGTTGGCAAAGCGCAGTTTCCGCGCCGGAGAAACTCAACGAAGCCTTTGAGTCCCACCAAGCCGATGCTGTCCCCTATTCCCTGATCCCTGATCCTTATTCCCTATTCCCTGTTCCCTATTCCCTATTCCCTGTCCTTAGAACCCGTACGAAATGCCGAAGGCCACGCGCGCGCGAATGTTCAGGTTGACCTTGCCGCCAGGCAATGGACCGCCGCCGACATTGTCGGTGATGACCTCGTTGAGCAGCGGATTGTCGATGTAGCCACCCGCGTGCAGAATCCCGGCGTCGACGTTCAGCTTGCGCTTGGCAAACGGAACAATGCGGACGGCGTAAACCTCAGTGGTGGGAATATCGAAGAGCGTTGCCTGCACTTTATAGGGTTTCAAGGTATTCGTGGCCGTGGCCGAGGAGATGTGCTGGGGCTGCTCGGCGATTTCGAAAGCCGGGATGATGGTGCTCTTGGCCGGTCCCTTGATGACAAAGGCTACGGAACCGAGGGCTTTGCCCTCGAAGCCGGGAGCGTTGCCGCCCAGGCCCCACAGCGAGGCGTTGGTGCCGCGCAAGCCGGCGCTCGCCAGAATGGGCAGATTCTTGACCTGCGTGAAGAGCTTGGTGGCTACCACGTAGATGTCGCCGTTGGCGGTCTTCTGTTTGCCGTAAATGGCTTCAGGAGTCGTATCGTCATGGTCAATCAGATATCCGGCAAGATTGTTGATGTTGACACCGATCTTGTCGCCGGTGCGGTAGATGCCGCCCACGGAGATCGCCGGAACCCACTTCTGCTTTCTGTAGCCGTCGGGGATGAGGTTCACCTTGGCGTGCACGATGTCGAAGCCGGTGTCCCACAGCGGAGTAAGCGTCGGTCCGAGCGGGGCCTTGCTGCCGCCGTCCTCGTTGTGAATTTCATGGGTGTAGCCGAACTCGAAGCGCTGGGCGAAGCCTTCAGTCACCGATACGGTGCTGAAGTCGCCGACGATCGGGCCGGCGGCCAGGAAGTGATAGGCGACGGAGGGCTGGCCCAGGCCCTTGGCGGGCGAGGGAGAGACCAGCGCCAGCGGCGTAACAAAGACGCCCGTTGGACCTTCATAGCCCAGGCTCTGCGCCTGCGCTGTGTGAGCGGCAATTGGCAGAGAAATGAGCAGAGCGAGCGCTGCGAGCAGGCTTTTCGGCACTGGCAAATGGAAAATGGATGCAAAGACGCGCATAGCGATTTTCTCCTTGATGAAATCGGGTTGGGAGGAAGAATCGTGCGACGGAAGCATCCCTCTGCAACAGCAAAGCGCGGAGAGCGTCTTATGCCTCTCGTTGTGCGGAGACACAAACAGCTATGCCCAAAGGATTCCAGATGCAGAATGGATTTTCAGTCGCGAAGAAACACTGTTGCTAGAGGCAACAGGGACAACAAGCGAAATGCCAGGCGGCATGAAGCGACTGATTCATGAAAGTGAGTTTATATGATTTTGCCGAAATGTCAAAATCAGAAAATAGAAAACGCATCATCGAATTGATTGGTGATTCAATGGCTTCGTCGCGGCTCTTTCTCAACCCCTCCCGCGCCTTTGTAACTGGGAGCTGAGTTCCCTATTCCCTGTTCCCTAATCCCTGTTCCCTGCTTTTCAACACACCAGCTTAGTCCGTCTCAGCTTGACCCCGTCGAGGCGGCCCAGCAGGGTGACGGCGATGCGTGCGGGATCGAAGAGACGCTGCGCCATCGTCTGCACCTGCGCCGCGTTCACTTCGCCGATGCGAGCGATAATCTCCTCCACGGAGATGAACTCGTGGAAGTACATTTCCTGCCGCGCCAGATTCGCCATGCGCGCGTTCGAGCTCTCCAGGCCCAGCAGGATATTGCCCCGGACCTGGTCCTTGGCGCGGGTCAGCTCCTCCTCGCTCAACAGCTCTTGCTTCAGCTTGCGGAACTCAGCCAGGATCAGGTCCACCACCTCCAGGCCCTTGCCCACCGATGTCCCGGCAAAGACGCTAAGGATTCCGGTGTCGCGATAGGGACTCAGGTCGGAGTAGATTGAGTAGGCCATGCCCCGCTCTTCACGGATTGTCTGGAAGAGGCGGGAGCTCATGCCGCCGCCCAATACCGTATTCAGAATCAGCGTAACGTAGCGGTTTTCGTCGGTGATTTTCGGCGCCGGAACGCCCAGGCAGATCTGCACCTGCTCCAGGGATTTTTTATTGCGGAGCACTATGCGCGCCGAGGATTCGGGCGCCGGCAACTCGTGGAGCGTGGCCCCGGCTGCCAGCGTCGAGAACTTCTGCGCGACTTCTTCCGCAAAGCGATCGTGATCCAGATTCCCGGCCGCGGTAAAGATCATGTTGCCGCCATGAAAGCGGTCGCCATGGTAGTCGAAGAGGCTCTGTTGATCCAGCCTGCGCACTGTCTTCGCGGTGCCCAGAATCGGCCAGCCCAGCGGATGATCCTTCCAGAACGCCTGCATGAACAGTTCGTTGACCAGCAGATCCGGGTTGTCCTCGTCGATCTTGATCTCTTCCAGAATCACGCCGCGCTCGCGTTCGATCTCTGGCGCGGCAAAGACCGGGTTGAGCACCAGGTCGGACAGCACATCCAAGGCGATGGGAACATGGTCGGCCAGCGACTTGACGTTGAAGCAGATGGTCTCCTTGCCGGTGAAGGCGTCCAGGTTCCCGCCAATCGAGTCCATCTCGCGCGCAATCTGCTGCGCGGAGCGGGAGTGTGTGCCTTTGAAGAGCATATGCTCCACAAAATGGGAGATGCCGTTGCTCTCCGCCAGTTCGCAGCGTGAGCCAGATTTAATCCAAACGCCCATAGCCACCGAGCGCATGTACTCCATGCGTTCCGTCAGAACGATCAGGCCGTTCGGCAGCTCGGTGCGGCGAAGATTTCGCTCGTTGGTCATCGTCCCTCGTCTCTTCGATTGTAGGGCAACCCGGGCTTGAGAGGCACTGGCGGCTTTTCGGTGACAAATGCGCGCCAAGGGGAAATGCTCTATCCTGACCCCAGTGATGAACGAAGATCTCAGCCAACTCGTGCGTTTAGACCCTACCGGCCCGACGAGCGAAAGCCGACCTTCTGCACCAAAACAGGTGCTTTTCGGCCTGAATCAGGAAGAGCTGGCGGCTTGCATAGTATCAGCGAGCGAACCTGCCTGGCGCGGCAAGCAGTTAGCGGAAGCCTTGTACCGTCAATGGATTACAGAATTAAGTGAAATCACTACTTTACCCAAGCCGTTGCGCCAGCGGCTCGCCTCCGAAGGCTGGGAGGTTGGGGGACCAAAGATCGTCCAGGTCTTCCAGTCCACCGACGGCACGGAACGCTATCTGGTTGAGGGCGGGAGCCGGGATGACCGCACCGCGGTCGCGGAAACTGTGGAAACCGTCTGGATGCCCGAAGGCGACGACGGCGAATCCGGCGACGGCAGCGATGCGGACAATCCAGAAACTCCGGGTGGCCCAGGTCTTGCTTCTGAGACCTGGGAATCAATCTCCAATGCCGAACGCCGCAGGCATCGCGCCACCCTCTGCATTTCCAGCCAGGTGGGCTGCGCGGTCAACTGCCAGTTCTGCCTCACGGCCAAGCTGGGCTTACAGCGCAACCTCAGCGCCGGTGAGATCGCCGGGCAAGTCTTGGCGGTTTTTGACCGTCACGGCGTCGAGGTGGGCCGGGACCGCGTGAACCTGGTCTTCATGGGCATGGGCGAGCCGTTCCTGAACTACGACAACTTCATGGCGGCGGTGCGCCTGCTCGTCAGCGAGGTCGGCCTGAGTCCGCAGCGCATGACGGTCTCGACCTCCGGCATCGTCCCCGGCATCGAGCGCTTTGCCGCCGAGCCGGCCGAGTTTCGTCCCAAACTTGCCATCAGCCTCAACGCGCCCAACGATGCGATTCGCTCCGAGATTATGCCCATCAACCGGAAATGGCCCATCCAGGCGGTTGTGGACGCCGTGCGCCAGATAAAACTCCGGCCCCGCGAGCGCATCACGCTTGAATATGTCCTGCTGGGCGGCGTCACTGACCGGCCTGAGGACGCCCGCGAAGTGGCGCGTCTCATCCGCCGCACCGGCCTGCCCGCCAAGGTGAACCTGATCGCATGGAACCCCGGCCCCGGCATCAGCTACGCAACGCCAAAGCCAGAAGCGGTCGAAGCCTTCCGCATCGCATTGGCCGACGCGAAGATTCCCACCTATGTGCGCAAGCCCCGTGGCCGCGACATCTACGCCGCCTGCGGCCAATTGAAACGCACCGTGGAGGGGTGAGATTCAGCTTTGTTCCGCTGTACCTCGGAATGCTTCATTGTCGAATCTGCGAAGGAATATCACGCCAGTCCAAATCCAATAGTGCTTGCCAGTCCACCAATCTCCTAGAATCTGGCCGCACTTGTTCGTCTGGTTGAAATTGCGATAAATCCGTGAGCCTTCACCGAGCCCTCGCGCCCTTTGCTTTGCTCTTTCCAGGGTGCGCAAGTCCCAGCATCCGACGCCTGGATGGTAGTTCGGCGCGTACACTGTGTAACCGATCTTGATTCTCTCGATGGCCATGTCTGCTAAGCCGCCGCTCGCTCCACCACTTCCAGCACCGTTCCATCGATCTTCTGTAGATAAGCCACGATCTCGAATAAGTTCTTTGCCTGCGGATTCCCTGTCGTGCTGAACATGCGCATCAGCACCTTGGGAGAGCGGCCGAGATCGGCCCCCAACTTCACAAAGCCAATCGTGCCATTAATGTACTTGCGAAGCACGGATTTGCCCGTCTCCACATCGCCGGCGATCATGCAGCCGACGGCTTCCCGCAACAGCGCTCGGCGAAATCCTTCGCTGTGCTGAATCCTTTTCTTGATCGTCTCATTAAAACTTTTCGTGAGCGCCATCATCCCTCCTGCTTCCGTGCTTTGTATTCCCGCCAGAGATTGTGAGCCGCAGCGATATCGGCTTGTTGCCGCCGCTTGGTCCCTCCGCCCAACAAGATCACAAGCTGCGTTCCATCCCAACCGAAATAAATGCGGTATCCGGGACCGAAATCCAGCCGCAATTCCTGAACGCCCGCGCCTACGCTCTTCGCTGCCGCAACACTGCCACGTTCCAATCGATCAAGTGCAACGGTAATCCTGGCTTGGGTTACATCATCCAGCTTGTCAAACCACCGCTCAAAAGGATTGCGCCCTTGACGGTCAACGTACTGGCGAATCTCGATCACATACGGATGGTAGCATAAAAGATACTATATGAAAATATTTATTCCGCCTGTTTCCCATCCATTCCACGAAACAAAATGGAACAGATGAGAAATCCAGCGGATTCGGCGCTTGAATGCCGCGTCAATTATTTCAATTTCGCTGCCGGCTCCAGGCCGCGAGCCTTGAGCATGGGACCAATCTCAGGCTCCGCGCCAATCCACGCCGCGTACATCTTTGCGAGGTCTTCGGTGTTGCCGCGCGAGAGCACCATCTGGCGGAAGCGATCGCCGTTGGCCCGTGTCAGCCCGCCGTGATCTTGAAACCACTGGAAGGCATCGTCGTCCAGCATCTCGCACCATAGGTACGCATAGTAGCCAGCGTCATAGCCATTGCCCCAGATGTGCAGGAAGTAGCTGGAGCGGTAGCGCGGCGGCACTGTGCTGAGCGACAGGTGCGTCTTCGCCAGCGCTGCGGTTTCAAAGGTGTCGGGACTCTCGAGCGGCGCATCGGGCGCGAGCGTGTGCCATTGCATATCCAGTTCCGCCGCGGCCAGCAACTCGGTCAGCATATATCCCTGGTTGAATGTGGCTGCTTTCTTGATTTTCGCGACCAGTTCGGCGGGCATCGGCGCGCCGGTTTTGTAGTGCTTCGCATAGTGTTCGAAGACCGCCGGATAGCTCGCCCAATGCTCATTGAACTGCGAGGGGAACTCGACAAAATCGCGAGGCACACTGGTCCCGGAAAGAGTGGGATATGTGGTGCTGGCGAACATACCGTGCAGCCCGTGACCAAACTCGTGGAACATCGTGGTCACATCGTCAAAGCTGATCAGCGCCGGCTCGCCCGCAGCGGGTTTGGCGAAGTTGGCCACGTTAAAAACCACCGGCAGCGTGCCCAGCAGCTTGGACTGGCCGACAAATTCGTCCATCCACGCGCCGCCGTTCTTGTTGTCGCGCTTGAAATAGTCGCAGTACCACAGTGCCAGCGGCTTTCCGTCGGCGTCAGAGACCTCATAAACCTGCACATCGGGGTTGTAAACCGGGATGTCCGTGCGCTGCTTGAAAGTAATCCCGTAAAGCTCGTGCGCGGCGTAGAAGACGCCGCTGTGCAGCACATTATTCAGCTCAAAATAAGGCCTGGTCTGCGCTTCGTCCAGATCAAATTTCGCCTTGCGCACCTGTTCGGAATAGAAGTTCCAGTCCCACGGCTCGACGGAGAATCCGCCGTGCTGCGCATCGATGAGAGCCTGAATATCCTTCGCCTCACCCTGAGCCTTGGCGGTTGCCGCGGGCACCAGCGCATCCATGAATTTGAGCGCTGCTTCCGGCGTGCTGGCCATCTGGTCCGCCAGCTTCCATGCCGCATGGTTCGGGTAGCCCATCAGCTTGGCCCTCTGCGCGCGCAGTTGCGCCAGGCGGGCGATAATGTCGCGCGTGTCGTTCGTGCCGCCCCGCTCCGCGCGATTCCATGCTCCCTCGAAGAGCGCCTGCCGCGTAGCGCGATTGCTGAGCAACTGCAGGCTTGGCTGCTGCGTAGTGTTCTGTATAGAAAGCACCCAGCCATCCACTTTGCGGTCCGCTGCAGTTTGCGCGGCGGCGGCCACTTGAGCGTCAGTCAGGCCCGCCAGCGCCTGCTTGTCCTTGGTCACAAACGCCGCATCCTTGGCGGCTGCCAGCAGCTTCGAGACGAACGCGGTGGAGAGATTCGCTTCCTCTTCATTCAGCTTCTTCAGTGTGGCCTTGTCCGTATCGGAAAGCCGCGCTCCGGCCAGCACAAATTCCTGGTACTGGTATTCCACCAGGCGAAGCGATTCCGCATCGAGATGCAGCGAATGGCGCTCCTCGTAGATTTTCGAGACGCGCTGAAACAGCTTGGCATTCAGGTGAATCGCATCCTGCATCGCGGCCAGTTTCGGCGCCTCTGCGTCCTGAACCGCTTGCAGCGCAGGATTTATATTTGCGCCGGTAACTCCATTGAAGACGCCCATCACGCGGTCGATCAGCCGTCCGCTCCTTTCCATCGCGACAAAGGTGTTTTCAAACGTCGGCTCCGCAGGATTGTCGGCAATGGCGCGCGTCTCTTCGATCTTCTGCGCTATGCCTGCCTCAATCGCCGGCTGGTAATCAGAATCCTTGATCTTGTCGAAGGGCGGCGCATGGAAAGGCAAGGTGCTGGCCGCGTAGAACGGGTTGCCGGGCCCAAAGCCCGCATCGGCCGCCTGGGCATTCATGCCGCCAGGGGTGAGCGCGAATGCGCCGGCGATCATCAACGTGGGAATCTGCAACAAAATAATCCTCGTCCAGCTCGGTCTGCTTTTGTACATGGCAATAAATGCTCCTTGCATCCGCCGGAATTATACAGGAATGTACGAATCGAGCGTCAGGAGCAGGAAGGTCCGCTGGCCAGCGAGACCTGCCACGGTTTTGCTTCCGCGCTAGTTGCTCGCCATGGGTTTTACGCTGCCGCAGTCCGGACCTTTGTAAACCGACGAAGATTCGATTGTGTACTCGATTGGCCTGGAGTTCGCACCCATCTGCATATTGCCAATAAAATGCACCTTTCCGACAGCATGATCTGGATCGGACCACGATGACTCCAAAGTTCCCTTGCCCGCCATCCTGCCCGTGCATATCCAGTCGGCAGTCATGCTGGTGGTCTTCAGCACGACGTTGGAGATCTGGCATTCGCCGTTGCGGCTCTGCGGCATCGGGGCGCCGTATTTGTCGATCATGGCCTGGGTAAGGCAGACCTGCGTAGTGCGCGGGCCGCCACCAAAGGGTGAATTGGCGCCCGGCGGCATGGTCATGCCGGGAGGCATGGGCGATTGCTGCCAGGTCATGTTGGTGGTCATCTCCCAAAGTCCCGGCTTCCTGATCGACTGCGCCAAGGCAGCGATCGCAACCGCAAACAGGCAACAGCCCACAACGGTCCAAACTCGACTCTTGTGCATGAAATCCTCCTGGGGAATCGCGCCCGTTCGGGGCGGCGCGCCTTCACTCTATCGCAACGCGCAATCGACAGGGAAGAGAAAACTCAGTCCCGGCTGGCAAGAGCTGCGCCGCCCAGCGCCAGCAGGGCGCCGGTGACGCGTCCGGCGGCATGGCGAACCACGCTCTCTTCGCTGGCGAAGTCGCCGGCGATGCAACGCACGCCCAGCGCCTCAATTCGTTCAATGTCAGCCTTGATGGGCGACGCGCCCTCAGCCGCATAACGGGCCACAGTCTCCGGAGAAAAGACCCCTGTGTTCACCAGGGCATAGTCGAAGATGCGCGCGCGAGTGTGCTCAAAAATGCGCTCAATGTGCTGCGAGGCGGTCAACCCCAGGCTTTCGTTGGCCTGGGTCATCAGGTTGCAGATGTAGACGCGTGTGCCGCGCGCGTGGGCCAGGGCCGCCGGCATGCCCCGCACCAGGAGATTTGTAATGAGCGATGTGTATAGCGACCCGGGCCCCACTGTAATCAGGTCGGCGCGTTCGATCGCCTCCAGCGTCTCCGGCAGAGGAGCCGCATCCGGCGGGTCTAGCATCAGCTCCGCAATGCGCTTGCGGCTGGCGGTGATTTTGGTCTCGCCGCGCACCAGCGAGCCGTCATCCATGCGCGCCACCAGCGTGGCGTTGGCCGTGGTCACAGGGTAGATGCGCCCCCGTGTGGCCAGAATCTTTGACGCCAGTTGGATAGCGTGGCCGAAGTCGCCGGTAATCTCCGTGAGCGCGGCCACAAAAAGATTGCCGAAGCTGTGCCCCTCCAGCCCGTCTCCGGCGCGAAAGCGGTGGGCGAAGAGCCGTGCCAGCACGTCTTCCTCTTCGCTGAGAGCGACCATGCAGTTGCGCAGGTCTCCGGGCGGCAGCATATTGAATTCCTTGCGCAAGCGGCCGCTTGAGCCCCCATCGTCAGTCACGGTGACTACGGCGGCAAGATCGGCGATAAGGCCTGCGTCTGGAGCAGTCTGGCTGGAAGAGGCTACGTAGCGCCGCAGCCCGCGCAGCAGAATCGAGAGGCCGGTACCGCCGCCGATGGCCACCACGCGCAGCCCACCGGCCGCCGTGCCCGGCGCAACCGCATGAGGAAATGGCTCAGAACTCAATATCGGAGTGGTTGGAGAAGTCACTTGGTCTTCAGGGCACCTCAGGATACAGCAGCTCTGTAAACCGCGGGTCGTCTGCCATGCTCTGAAAGTCATTGTCCGCGCGGGCCTGGAGCCGGTTCTTAGGGTTCAATTCGATGGCTTGGCCCAGGTTGTTGAGGCAGTCCTGAGTGCGCCCCGTGATGGCGTCCAGCAGCGCCAACCCGTAAAGGGCGTAGTCTGCCTCGGGGTGGGCTTCCAGGATGCTGTTGAACTGCTCGCGCGCTTCCTCGTAGTAGCCGGTGTTCAACTGCGAGATAGCGTAGTCGTAGTGCTCCTCGGGCGTCAGGAAAGTCAGGTTCTGCCTTCCCATCTGCCGCTGACAGGTGGTGATGTACATCTTGCAGCGTTCCAGCAGTTCGGCAGGCGCAGCGGTAAGAAGCTTCTCGAAAGCGGCATGCGCCTTATCGAACCTGCCTTGCTGAACAAGTTGCACGGCGACCTGATAGTGCTGGTACGCCGGTCCCGTACCCGCGTTGGGATGACCGCCGGGCTTGCCTGACGGAGCAGATTTAGTTTTTGGGTCGTGCGCCAAGGATTGAACCTCTTGCATCATGGAATTGCCAGGAATCTGCACACCTTCAAGCGCTGTTGAGCCGGACCGCCGCTCGCAGAAAACTGCGCCAGGAAGATTGCGCTACTTAGCCACTCTTTATACGCACAACCCCGCCTCCCGTCAAGGCGCACGTTTAAGCGCGCCTCAACCTTCGGAGAATTCCGCCTGTGCGGACTTACGGTAAATGGCCGGATTCAGAGACGGGTCGTTGTACATTTTCAGTTGCCGATAGAGCTTGAAACGCCGCGTCCCCGCCAGGGTTTCGCGCCACAATGCGTCCAGGCAGGCGGCCAGATCAGCGCGTTGCTCTTCAAGAATCGCCAGCCGCTCCCGGTTGCGCGCTGCGTGACCCTGCGGTGCATCCGCGCGTTCGGCCTCTTCGCGCGTGTGATAGATCTTGAGCGCCAGAATCGAGAGCCGGTCGATCATCAGCCCAGGCGATTCGGAATTCACCTCCGCAGCCCCGTTCGGCAGTCCACTTGGCTCCAGCCAGGCAAGCAAGGCGCGGTCCAGTTCTTCGACCAGGTCGTTGCGGCGCTGATTCGTGCTGTCCACGCGCCTCTTCACCCCGGCCAGTTCGGCGTCGGTTGCGCCCGGGGCGCGAGCCTCGTCCTCAATGTGCCACAACTCAAAGTTGGCTTGATGCTGGCGACGAACTGCCGCAAGCCAATCAGACTCCCCCTCCGGTGGCGTGGCTTCCGCCGCCCCGTGCAGGGCGCGGGTCTCTCGATCCTGCAGGTTGACAATCTGCTCAGCCGAAATCACTCTGGTCTTTCCCTTCGTGGGGCTTGGCGCGGGTCTGGTGTGCGGTCCGGTTGCAGCGTCCATGGTAAAACGATCCTCGCCTGGGGGTCCAATCCGCGGTCATCCCGCGACGGAATCCAGCACCGCCCCTCCGGCCGGACTTCATGGAACCGGGCCGGAGAGGATAGTCTAGGAGAGGATAGTCTATGAGGGTAGCCAAAGAGGGTTACGGTGGCAGCTCTGAGGGCTTGGGCCCGGAGCTCCGCAGTAGACAAAGCCATGCACTGAGGAGAGACCCAAATTGAAGAGGAAGTTACTGCTTTCCATTCTGGCCATGGTTTCGGCCGCGTTCATGCCCCTGGCGGCCTCAAGCCAGCTTATCCACGATCGTGGAGCGGCGCCCGCTGAGAAGGCTGCGCCTACGCAGAAGTACGAAGTTTTCGCCGGCTATGGATATACTAGCCTCAACCAGGTGAACCAGACGCGCTACGGACTGCAAGGCGTCAACGTCTCGGTAACCCGCGACTGGGGAAGATTTTTCGGCATCACCGCCGACGGCGCCTTTTACAAGTACCCCTTCTCGCATCCTGCCATCCAGAACAGCCCGGACCTGCATCCCTCGATGGATGCGGTCCTCATTGGACCGGTGCTGCACGCCAACCTCTTCAGGCGCTACGACGCCTTTTTCCATGTATTGCTGGGCGGGGAGCACATCGGAGGCGTAAACGCCTCCCCTAACGTGTCATTTGCGGGCGGAGTCGGCGTCGGCATCGACTACAAGCTGAGTTCGCGCTTTGCCCTGCGCGCCTCGGGCGACGATATCGCCTCGTCGTTTGTCGCGCCGGTTTATCTTGCCAATCCGGCTCCTCCGAATTCGCCACCGCCGCCGGGAAGCTGCACGACAACCTCGAATTGTTCGCCGCATGAGCGCCGCAGTTCGCGCGCTTCCTTCGGCCTGGTTTACAAGTTCTAAGGGCAAGCTCCGGCGCCGGAAACACGCGGCGGTTAACGGCTTCCATCAAAATGCCCGTTTGGCATACTCCACCAAACGGGCATTGTTCGTCTGCACCTATTCCGCCGTGCGCTGCTCATCCCAGATCGCCGACTCGACTGACTCTGGCCGCCGCACCTGCGGGAACTAACCACTCCTCCACGCCTTCGAAGGCTGCGATTCCTCGGTTCCGTGTTCCCTATTCCCTGATCCCTGTTCTCTGACTACTTCTTCTTCAACGCCCTCCGCAACACAGTCTCCAGCGCCGCTTTCACTTCCGCATACTCGGCTGGCGAAAGCGTGCCGGCAATCTTCTCGCTTTCCACAGCGAAAAGCTCATCCTTGAGCGCATTCAGCAAGGCCGCGCTCTTGTCTGTTGGCTGCGGCGCGAAGGCCTGAACCATTCCACCCTCAAAGCCTGGAGCCTGAGCCGGCTTGCGCAGCAAAAAAGCCGCTGCGGCTGCCATCAGCAGAATCACCAGCGTCACGATATACCACTTGTACTTCGTCAGCGGGTCAGGCGTGGCGATCGGTGCGCCCAGGCCACCGCCTGGTCCCGAGCCAGGAGCGCCCGCCTCCTGTGTCGCGCCCGGCTGGCCGCCTGGCGCGCCCTGCTCCTCGCGGGGAATAGATCCCGTGCCCGAAATGGTAAACTCGACTTCCTTGCCGGGAACCGCGTTCTTGGCCACAAAGGTCTGAATAGTCGGGTCCTGAGGCACGGACTTGAAGGCCAATCCCGCTTTCGACGAGAAGGTCATGCTCTTGGGCAGTAGCACGCCAATGCTTTGCGTGGCCAGCAGCACCTGCGGCTTGAAGGTGAAGGAGCCGCCGCTGTAGGGCACGTGGTAGCTGATCTCGAAGAGCGTGCTCTTGTCGCCGTCGTCGGGCTGGATGGGAAAGTTGTAGGCGAAGTGGCCTTTGGGACCGTCGGCGTCCAGATTGATCGAGGTAGGCAGCCCGCCGGGCCGTTGCGCGCCCGCGCCTTCGACCACTGCCTCCTGCGGCAGCACGATCTCAAACGATTGCTTGCTCCATTGCGTGGTCGGCGGTCGGCTGGGGTTATGCACAAAGTACCGCTCAGTCACTTGCAATTGCCCATTGGCGGCCTCGAATTCCAGCACATCGGCCTCGACAAAGACCCCCGGCACCTTGGCGGCCACGTCATAAACTGAAATGTCGCCGGGCGCATTGCCCTCCGGCGCGCCAATAAAGTAGGGCGCGCCCTGGTGCATCGTCCGCACCAGGTAATTGCTGTGGCCGGGCTTGGTCAGCTTGTAGTGTCCGCCGGAGTCTGTGGTGGTTTTGGCCACTTCGCCCATGCCGGTTTGCACGTCCACTAGCACCACAATATCTCCCACGGCGGGCTTGCCTGTGGTCTTGTCGGTCACTGTTCCGGTGATCTGAGCTTGCGCCACTACGCCCGTCAACAGCAGGCTCACGGCAACGGTGCGAAAAACGATCTGGGTCAATTTCATCTTCAAAAAAATCCCCTCTTAATCGCTGAGAAATCCAGGGTGCCCCACCCTCGCCGCGTCTTTGTTTTTGCGGCTAGGGTGGGAAACTTCAAGCCTTAACCGGCCTTATTCATCCACAGCTACACCGGAATACGTCTCAAGCCTGCTGCAAATGTTCAATCTCGGCCAGCAGCCGCGCCGTTTGGTTTTCGAGCTGCTCCCGCTGCATCTTGAAATCTTCTTCAGGATACTTGCCTGCCTTGAACTCGAAGTTCAGATCGCGCAGATTTTCGTAGAGCTGATCCTTGCGTTCGAGCAAATAGTCCAGCCGCGTCTTCTGGCGCTGGCTGGCAAAGGAATTCTCCGGCCAGAAGGTGTAAACGAAAACCGCAATCAGCAGCAGCACCCCGGCGACAATACCCTGAGTTTCCGTCATGGCTCAAAACCCTCCGTCGTTGCCGGATTCGGTTTCCCGGCGAATCTTTTGCTTCAGAGCATCTAAAGCCGGATCGGAGACCTCGGCACCGGTCTGCGTCTTGTTGCAAGACCACCGCCGCACCAGCAGAATCGTGCCCAGCAGCGCTGCTCCCAGGACCGCCAGGGGCGCAATCCAAGCTAGCGGATCGAATCCCCTAACCACAGCCAGGGCCAATCCACCCGCCCGCGACCAACTCAGCCAGAGAATCAAGAGCGCCACGGCGCCGGAAGCGCCGAAAACAAATCCGCTCATGGTTGGCCTCCTCGTTGCGCAGCCGGTTTCTGGCCCGGCGTCAACGCCACCAGAGTGCCAAGAATCATCAGCAGCACTCCGGCCCAGAGCCAGCTCACCAGTGGATTCAGGAATGCCTTGATAATCGGCTGGCCCGTGTCTGGATTTGTGCCCTCATAGACCACGTACAAATCCCACGCGGGAACCGAGTGGATGGCCACCATGGTCTGCGGCTGTCCGCTGGCCAGGTAAACTCGCCTCTCCGGCGTCATCTGGAACTGCTTGCTGCCATTTTTGTACACGTCTAGCTGGGCATATTCGGTGCTGTAGTTGTCGTTTGAGTCCTGCGTTGCGCCCACATTTTCCAGCGTGTAAGGGCCAATGAGAATCTTGTCGTGGAGCGCCATCTCGCTCTCGATGTTGCGATTGAAGGCCGAACCGGCCAGGCCGATGACCACAATCACCACGCCGATATGGACAAAATAGCCTCCATAACGCCGCGGATTGCGGCGAATCAGCAGGAACATGGACGCAAAATAATTCCGCCCGCTCTGCCTGGCGATAACACCTGCTCCGCGCAGAAATTCCGACGATACAGCGGTGATTACGCCCGCGGCCAGCGCAAAGGCCACCAAGGCGTAGAAGTGGCCCTGATCGAACACGCCGTCATGCCATGGCCGCACGCCCGCAAGCAGGCAAACCACCACAGTGACCCAAAGCGCCGTCACCGGCAGCACAAAATTGCGGCGAATGCTCTTGAACGACGTCGAGCGCCACGGCAGGAGCGGCCCCACGCCCGCCAAAAACAGCAGAAACAGCCCGATGGGCACGGCCACGCGGTTATACCACACAGCGTCCACCGTCACCTTCGCGCCCTCGATATACTCGCTCAGAATGGGGTAAAGCGTTCCCCACACAATGACAAAACAGGCCGCCAGCAGAACCAGATTGTTAAACAGAAAACTGGATTCGCGGCTGACCAGCGACTCCACGCTCTGCTCGTTCTTCAAGTGGCTGCGCTGCAGAATGTAAGTAAAAATGCACACCGCCAGCACGATGACCATGAAGACCATGAACCAGTAGCCGATGGGCGACTCCGCAAAAGCATGAACGGAGCTGACCAGCCCGCCGCGCGTTAGCATCGTGCCTAACATGGTCAGCAGGAAGGTGATAAAGATCAGCCACACATTCCAGCTCTTCATCATGCCCTTCTTCTCCTGCATCATCACGGAGTGAAGAAAGGCGGTCCCGGTCAGCCAGGGCATCAGGCTGGCGTTTTCCACCGGGTCCCAGCCCCAGTAGCCGCCCCAGCCCAGCACGGCGTAAGCCCAGTGCATCCCCAAAAATACACCGCAAGTCAAAAACAGCCACGTCACCATCGTCCAGGCGCGGGTAATCTTGATCCATTTCTCTCCGGGGTAGCGCATCATCAGCGCGCCCAGCGCAAACGCAAACGGAACAGAGAAACCCACATAACCCAGGTAGAGCATGGGCGGGTGAATCACCATCTCCGGGTACTGAAGCAACGGATTCAACCCGTTGCCGTCCTCCGGGATGGCGCCCTTCAACAGGGCGAATGGCGGTGCCGCAAAATTCAAGACTAGTAGAAAAAAGAACTGAACCCCTGCCAGGATTGCGCCTGCGTAGGCGTATAGCTTGACATCCGTCTTATGCGTCAGCCGCAGAACGAAACCGTACGCTCCGAGCAGCCACGCCCACAACACCAGCGAGCCCTCCTGGCCGCTCCACAGCGCGGAAAACTTGTATGGTGCGGGGAGGGCGCGGTTGGAGTGCTCCATGATGTAAGTGATGGAAAAATCGTTGGTAAAGACCGACCAGACCAGGGCAAAAGCCGCCGCTGAGATGGCCGCGAACCCGACGATTCCCGCACGGCGCGCCGTATCGGCCAGCCGTTCCGGCGAGATGCGTGCCGGTTGGCCGGTGGCCAATAGCCTTAGCGCCACAGCCCCCGCCAGCAGATTGTAAGCGGCCAGCGCCAACGCAATCAGAAGAGCAAAACTGCCAAAGGCTGCCATTAAGACTCCAAAATTATTCTTGCACGCAGGCCGGATGCCTCAGCAGCCTCCCGACATAGCCATTCTCAAACCATCATAGACGCTTTAGGTGTGATTTGGCTCACACTTTGAGCAGGTTTCCGAACCGGCGCGCCTGATTCGTCATACTCGAAGGCATCAAAAAACGTGGACGCTCCAGTTCCCTACCCGAACAGGAACTCCTTTTCCCTCAGTTCTTTGATGGTGTCGCGGAGTTTTGCGGCTCTCTCAAATTCGAACTTCTTTGCCGCTTCCCGCATGTCGGTCTCCAACTTGGCGATAAAGCTGTCGAGCTCTTCCTGCGAGTTGAACTCCGGCAGGCCGGCCGTTTCTTCTTCGGAAACCTCGCCGTATTCGGCCTTCATAATCTCGGCCAACCCCATATCCATCTTGTTGATAATGGACTGCGGGATGATGCCGTGCTCCTCGTTGTAGGCGCGCTGAATCCTGCGCCGGCGGTCGGTTTCGTCCATCGCCCGGCGCATGGAGTCGGTGATCCGGTCGGCGTAGAGAATCGCGCGGCCCTCGAGGTGGCGCGAGGCGCGGCCCATGGTCTGAATCAGCGAGCCGGCAGAGCGCAGGAAGCCCTCCTTGTCAGCGTCCAGAATCGCCACCAGCGATACCTCGGGCAGATCGAGGCCCTCGCGGAGCAGGTTAATTCCGATCAGCACGTCGAACTCGCCCTTGCGCAAACCGGCGAGCAGCTTCACGCGCTCCAGGGTTTCGATTTCGGAGTGCATATAACGGCAGCGCACGTCCACTTCGGTGTAGTAGCCGGCCAGGTCTTCGGCCATGCGCTTGGTCAGTGTGGTCACCAATACGCGCTCGTTCTTCTTTGCCCGGTCGCGGATTTCGCCCAGCAGATCGTCGATCTGACCCTTGACGGGGCGAATTTCTACCTCAGGATCGACCAACCCCGTAGGCCGAATCACCTGCTCCACCACCACCCCGGCTGATTTCGTCAGCTCATACGGCCCCGGCGTGGCGGAGACATAAATCGCCTGCTGCACGCGGTTCTCAAACTCCTCAAACTTCAGCGGCCGGTTGTCCATCGCCGACGGCAGCCGGAAACCGTAGTCCACGAGATTCTGCTTGCGGCTGCGGTCGCCGAACCACATCCCATGCACCTGCGGAATGGTCGCGTGGCTCTCGTCCATAAAGAGCAGAAAATCGCGCGGAAAATAATCCAGCAGAGTGGGCGGCGCCTCGCCCGGCAAGCGGCCTGAGAAGTGCCGCGAATAGTTCTCGATGCCGTGGCAATAGCCCATGGACTTGATCATCTCCAGGTCGTAGCGCGTGCGCTGATGAATGCGCTGCGCCTCGACCATGCGCCCTTGCGATTCAAGCTCGGGCACCCACGCGTTCAATTCCGTCACTATCGAATCAATCGCGTCGGCCTTGCGCTCCGGCTGCATCACATAGTGGCTTTTGGGATAGATGGGCAGACGAGCATACTTCTGCTTCACGGTGCCGAAGAGTGGATCGATCTGCGAAAGCGACTCAATCTCGTCGCCGAATAACTCGATTCTGTAAGCTGTTTCATCGTAAGTCGGAAAGACTTCTATGATGTCGCCTCTCACTCTGAAAGTACCGCGCCGGAAGTCCACATCGTTGCGCTCGTAGAGTATCTCGACGAGCCGCCGCGTAATGTCCTTGCGGCTGATATGCTGGCCTTTTTCCAGAAGCAGCAACATCCCGTAGTAAGCCTCCGGCGAGCCCAGGCCGTAGATGCAACTGACGGAACTGACAATGATGGCGTCGCGCCGCTCGAACAAACTTCGCGTAGCCGAGAGGCGCAGCTTGTCTAATTCCTCATTGATGGTGGCTTCTTTTTCGATGTATAAGTCACCGGCGGGAATGTAAGCCTCCGGCTGGTAGTAGTCGTAATAACTCACAAAGTATTCGACGGCATTGTTTGGAAAGAACTGCTTGAACTCGTGATAGAGCTGCGCGGCGAGAGTTTTATTGTGCGCCAGAATCAGCGCCGGGCGGTTGGAAGCCTCGATGACCTTGGCCATGGTGAAGGTCTTGCCGGAGCCGGTGACGCCCATCAGCACCTGGTGCTTCTCGCCCGCCGCAAGTCCATTCAGAAGTTCGGCAATCGCCCGCGGCTGATCCCCCCGCGGCTTGTAGCTGGTCACGAGTTGAAAGTCCATGGCAAGATTATACGCGAATGGCGAAGATTGGGCGAAGATAAAGATGAAGATTTTGGGCGGAAACCGGCGAAAATGTCGCCTCGCAGTGGAGTGGATTTGTATGCCTGCGGGCCGTCAAAAGAGCGCGATTGGGTAGGGTTGCAGGCGGACTAATCTGCAAAGTGGAGTCCGATTCGTGAGAACGTCTGGTTACAGGCGGACGGAAAAGTGGGAGATGCATGGTTATAGCCGGACCAAGAGTAGTGAATGAGGGAGGATTTTGTCGATTTTGGTTGTTTTTTGGCGCAGTTTGGGCGGGTGAGGCGCGGTTTCCCATGTCTGAAAATCCAGACAAGGGCCACCCGGGCTCATCGTGACAAGCGTGGGTTTCCGCCGGGGCTGAAGCCTCTATAACCAAGCCAGGAAACACCGAAGAAGAAGCAGAGCAAGAAAGCTGCTCGCAATTCCATGGGAACTATGCGCCGGCCGCCGCCGTACTTGACTGAAAGGGGCGGAGAGGATGACGAGCGATCTGAAAATGGCGTTACGGCATTTGAGGAAGTCGCCGGGTTTTACGGTGACGGCAATCATCACGTTGGCGCTGGGGATTGGCGCGAACGCCGTGGTCTTCAGCGTGCTGAATGCTGTGGTGCTGCGGCCGTTGAATGTGCCGAATGCGCAGAACCTTTACATGGTGCAGCGTTTCCAGTTCCCCTCGCAGTCCTATCTCGATTACCTGGATCTGCGGGATCGGAATCGCACGTTTCAGAGCCTTGCCACTTATAACATCATTGGTCCGGTGGGGGTGGATACCGGCGGGAATCCGTCGACTGCATGGCCGTACCTGGCCAGCGGAAACTACTTCGATGCGTTGGGAATTCAGCCCTATCTGGGGCGCCTTTTTCATGCCGCTGATGAGCGCGGGAAAAACAGCGCTCCCTATGTTGTGCTGAGCTACGCGTACTGGCATGGCCATTTTCACGCGGACGCGGGTGTAGTTGGGCGGACGATCGAAATCAACAAGCACCTGCTCACGATCATCGGTGTGGCGCCTCCGGCGTTTCGCGGCACAGAGCTGTTCTTTGCGCCTGCGTTCTGGATTCCAGAGGTCGAGCAGCCCACGGTCGAGGGCCAGGATTCGCTGCAATATCGCGGTAATCACTCCGGATTTGTAATAGGACGCCTCAAACCGGGTGTGACGGCAGCGCAAGCGACCGAAGACCTGAATTCTCTCGCGGCATGGCTCGCCAAAACCTATCCAGGAGATGACGATGGCGTGAAGTTCTCGCTGGCTCGTCCAGGGTTGATCGGTGACATGCTCGGCGGTCCGGCGCGCGCTTTCATGGGGGGCCTGATGCTGCTGGCCGGGCTGATTCTGCTGGCGGCGTGCGCCAACCTCGGCAGCCTGTTTGCCGCTCGGGCGGCGGATCGCGCGAAGGAAACGGCGCTGCGCCTGGCGCTGGGATCGCGGCGCGGGTCGATCCTGCGGCTGATGCTGACCGAGGCGGTAATGGTTTCGCTGGCCGGCGGAGCGCTGGGGCTGGCGGGGGGCGTTGCGATTCTACACGTGCTGAGCGCGTGGCAGCCGATTCCGGATGTTCCCATCAACGTGCCGGTCAATCCGGACGGAGGCACATACATTGTGGCGCTGCTGCTGGCGCTGGCCAGCGGACTACTCTTCGGAATGATGCCGGTGCGTCAAGTGATGCGCGCTGATCCCTGGCAGGTGATTCGCACCGGCGCGGCGGGTGTGGCCGGCATGAGGCGGTTCAACCCGCGCGATCTCCTGCTGGTGGTGCAGATTGCGATTTGCGCGGTGCTGGTGACGTCTTCGCTGGTAGCCGTGCGAGGGCTGGCTCGATCCATGCACAGCAGTTTCGGTTTCGCGCCGCAGAACGTGATGCTTGTGGAAAGCGACATGCAGATGGCCGGCTTTGCCGACGAGCACATTCCGCAGATGCAGCGGCGGATGCTGGATGCGGTGACGGCTATTCCGGGAGTGACGGCGGTAGGTTATTCAGATCACCTGCCGCTCAGCTTAGGCGGGGGTGACTCTGATGTCTTCACCGATGGCACAACCGATTTCCGGCCCACGAACCAGGTTGCGGACGCAATGTGCTACAGGGCATCTCCCGGCTATCTGGAAGCCGCAGGCACGAGGCTGTTGGCGGGAAGAAACCTGACGCTGCATGACGACAAAGATTCTCCGGGCGCGGCTCTCGTGAATCGCCAGTTTGCGATTAAGGTCTTCGGTTCAGTCGACAAAGCGATCGGCGGGCATTTTAAGTACTGGGGCGGAAAGCGCGCCGAAGTGGTGGGCGTGGTGGAAGACGGGAAGTACCGGACACTCACAGAAGATCAGCAACCTGCGATGTTCTTTTCATTTCTGCAACTGCCGTCGCCGGGCACATTTTTGGTTGTGCGGTCGGAGCGCGATCCGGGAGAGATGGCCACGGCACTGGAGCGCGCGCTGCATGGGCTGGACCCTGGACTGCCGATCGTCGTAAGAACGTGGAACCAGGAGATGAGCTCAGCTCTCTTTGCCGCGCGCGTTGCCACTGTCGCTCTGGGCGTTCTGGGAATGCTCGGCGCCATGCTTGCGGTCACGGGCATCTTCGGCATGGCCTCTTATACGGTGAGCAAGCGGCTGCGCGAGTTGGGAATTCGCCTCGCATTGGGCGCGCAGCGCCAACAAGTGCTGCGAGCGGCGCTGGGGCGCGCGTTCGTGCTGCTGTCAGTGGGTTCGGCCGCGGGATTGCTGCTGGGCGTGCTGTCGTCAAAGGTGCTGTCGTACATTGTCTATCAGGCAGTGCCGAGAGATCCGCTTGTGCTGTGCGGAGTGTTGCTGACCATGCTCATGCTGGGGCTGGTGGCTGCGTGGATTCCAGCCAGAAAATCGCTGGCGGTTGATCCCATCATCCTGTTGCGCGAGGAGTGAACCAGAGCGCTCACTCAACTCAGGGCGGAAGCTGCGGGTTCAACCCCCGCATGAAGCCAACGCAAACTTATGCCGATCCAGGCCAGGCCGCGAGCCCGCCTCCACGGATTGCCGCTCTACCGCCTGAACGTCTATCTCTGGCGTGAAACCTGAAGTTCTGCCGCCCGCCCTTTTTGGCACGGTACATGGCGGCGTCGGCGTTCATGATGAGCGTCTCGGCGTCCAGGCCGTCGGTGGGATAAACACAGATACCGATGCTGGCCGTGATGCGCAGTTCGTGGCCATGGATGGAATAAGGCGCTGCCAGTTCTTTCAGGATTCTGCCGGCCATAGCGCCGGCGAATTCCATATTTTGCACGTCCTGGAGAAGGACCACAAACTCATCGCCGCCTTGCCGGCTGACCGTATCCTGAGCACGCACACAACTCAGCAGCCGCCTGGCCACAGATTTAAGAAGATCGTCGCCGGCGGCGTGCCCGAACGAGTCGTTAATCCGCTTAAAGCCATCCAGATCCAGGAACAGTACCGCGATCAGGCTCGTCTTACGGCTTGCTCGCGCAATCGCCTGAGCTAACCTGTCAGTCAACAACAATCGATTCGGCAGACCGGTGAGAGCGTCGTGTTCGGCCAGATGAGTTATCTTCTCCGACTGCGCTCGCGCTGCACTTACGTCGCGAAACACCAAAACTGATCCGGCTTCCATCCCATTCACATCGCGGATGGGGGCGACGGAGTCTTCGATGAAAATCTGATGTCCGTCCCTTCGAGTGAGAATGCAGTTCACCGGCAGATGGCTGCTCCGGCCCGGTTCGATTGCATTCGTTGTGGGATCGGAGGCGGTTTCGCCCGTCGATGCGTCCATAATCCGAAAAGACTCGGCCAGTGGCCGGCCTACAGCTTCCTTCATTGGCCAGCCCGTCATTCTTTCCGCTGTGGGATTGAGGAATGTGATCTTCCCGCCTTGGTCGGTACAGATCACGGCGTCGCCGATGGAGTCCAGCGTCACCTGGGCGCGATTATTGTCATTGAGCAACGCATCATTCGTGACCCTGCGGGCAACACATTTGCTCATGACTTGCATCAGTTCATGCGGTTCTATCCGGCCCTTGATCAGATAGTCCTGCACGCCACCCTCCATGGCGCGCATGGCTGTCGCCTCGTCCTTCTGGCCTGATAGCAGCACAATGCAAGCGCCTCGCGATACAGCGCGGACCCGCCGCACCGCTTCCACACCCCATGCGTCGGAACAATCCAGGTCCAGCAGCACCACGTCGGTCGCGTGTCCGGCAAGATATGTTTCGGCGTCCGCCATGCATTCCACGCGAGTTAGCGCCAGGGGGTACGGCCCCTGATGGTTAAACATTTCCGCCAACAGGTGAGCTTCCACCGCATCACTCTCGATCAGCAGAACTGTCTTAATCTGTTTCTCATTTGGTCTATCCACTATCGCGAGTCCCATATTCAGCTCCATCCTGCCATCAGGGATACTCTCTTGCACTCCGAATGGTGCGTACGCTTCTATCATGGCGAATGATCGGGACTTAATCTGTCCTCTTATGCACACTCTTGAGCGGCGTGATCCGCGCAATGCCGGCTGGGGTTTCGTGCCGCAAACGCTGACTTTGTCGGCAAAGCCGTTCTTTTTCTTGTTGCACTCAACCTCAGGAGCGGTACAATTGCTGCCATCCTGGGTCGAAACAGGAGATTCCCCCATTATTAGAAGTTGAAAACACCGCTCTCCCCGCCCGGGACCTGAACACGAACCATCAACACCGGTAGGAGGAACCATGCGGAAGCTTTCGTCAGCTTTACTCGCATTGGCAACGGCCCTTGCGATTTCCCCGGCTGCGTTGGCCGAAAATTTCGATTTCTCTTTCACCACCCTTTACTCTCTTGCACCTGCCCCCTTCATAACTTACGGCGAAGGCGCCTTCGGTGACGGAACCCTTTCCGGCGTCGAGGTTAGCCCCGGAGAGTATGAAATCACCAGCGGAACCATTGATATTTCTGGCGGTTCCGACACCTATGTGAGGGGAACGGGAACCTTGGTCGCGGACCCCACGCCCGGCATACCGGCACTCTCTTCCTTAACTCCGTCCGGGCAAGCGCAATGGCCGTTCGCGTATGACGACATGCTCTATGTGGGAATGCCGGGTCAGCAACTTGACGGCTGCGGTTTGCTCTTCTGGGTGGACGATGCTGAAGTCGTCATTTCGGGCAGCGGCGTAACTGAGTTTGCCGATTATCTCGCTTGGTCTCCGGACGGCAAGATTGATGTAAATGACGCTGATGCGCTGTCGGTCAACATTGGTGACTTCAACGCCACCGACGTAGGCGCCCCGGAACCATCATCACTCCTGTTGCTCGGCACCGGACTTACGGGGTTACTGTTCTGGAAGAGGCAGCTCGCAGGGCGTTAAAAACTCGCTGCTAAGCAATCCCCCCTGTTCGGCCCGCGAGACAACCGATTACCAGGGCAGCGGCTCGCCGAGGTGAAAGAAGCCGCCGGTGGGACCGTCGTCGGGGAGAGTCGCTAGAGCGGCGCTGGTTTTGGCTCCCTCGCTCAGTTCCATGGTGGCATTGGGGCCGCCCATTTTGGTTTTGACCCAGCCAGGATGCGCGGAGTTGACCTTGATTTTGGTGTCGCGCAATTCATGGGCAAGGTGGATGGTGAAGGCGTTGAGCGCGGTTTTGGAGGCATCATAAGCGAAAGATTTGGCATCGTAGATGGGCGACGCAGGATCGGCGTGCAGAGTGAGCGAGGCGAGAATGCTGGAGAGATTGACGACGCGGCCAGCAGGACTTTTTTTGAGCAGCGGCAGCAGCGCACGAGTGAGCGCCACCTGCGCGAAGAAGTTGGTCTCGAATATCTTGTGGAGCAGCTCTGGCTCGATCTCGGTGACGGAGTGTTCATGGCCGTTGCCGGGAAAAGGGCCTGCGGCGATTCCGGCGTTGTTGACGAGGATGTCGAGCTGGCCGTACTTGGAATTGAAGTAGTCGTAGGCGGCCTTGTGGTCGGATGGCTTGGTGATGTCGAACTGAAGCACGTCAGCGTCAACGCCCGCTGCGCGGAGCTTTGCTACGGCCTGTTCGCCCTGCGCGAGGTCGCGCGAGCCGATGACGGATTTTACGCCGGCGTCCTTCAATTCGAGCGCGGTCTGGAAGCCGATTCCGCGGTTTCCTCCGGTGATGAATGCAATTTTTTGAGGCATGGGGAAAGCTTCTCCTGTGCTGCTTTGGATTCACGCGGCACAGGAGAAGGTGCAGAAACTTGCGGCTACTCGGCTCCAGTGGTCTGCGTGGTGAGATAGCGCTCGTAGCCTAGCTCGGCGATCTGATGCAACTGGGCCTCAAGCCAGTCCACGTGCCCTTCCTCATCTTTGAGCAGCTTGATAAAAAGATCGCGGGAGCTGTTGTCTTTTTCGCCGGCGGCAACGTGCGCAGCCTCGTTGTAAAGGACGACGGCGCCGAGTTCGAGCTTGAGATCGGCATCGATCATGGCCTTGACGTCTTTGCCGATGGAAAGGGTGAGCGGCTCCATGGCGGGCGTGCCGTCGAGAAAGAGGATGCGCTCCATCAGCGATTCGGCGTGCTTCATCTCGTCGATGGACTGCTTTTTTATGTACCGGGCAAGGCGATCGTAGCCCCAGTTCTCGCACATTTCAGCGTGAACGAAGTATTGGTTGATGGCGGTGAGCTCCTCGCGGAGCGCGTGGTTGAGTTGCGCGATGACCTTCGGATTACCCTTCATGCGGAGATTTTACAGGAGGCTGGAACGGCTTGTACTCAAAAAATCGCACAGGTTGAGGGAAGGCGCGGGGGGATTTCGACGCCATCGAAACCGGAATCGCAATCTGAAACGGGAAACTGCGGGCACGGTGAGCTGCTTATTGTTTGGATTTTTTATTTTCTTGGCGTTCGGCCTGACTTTTCCCACATTCTTCGTGGAGAATGGGTGGGTGACCCTGAAACCTCTGATTGTGCTCCTTGCGCTCCTTTTTGCGCCTTGCCTGGCCTTTGCCCAGTCATTTGCGCAGTCGTTTACCGTGAACGGGCCGTTCGAGCCGGGACGCTATATGCCGTTAGACGGGCGCGAACGCTGGCAGCGCTGGGTGCGCGAGGACGGCCGGTCACCAGCAATTCATGTGGAATCTGTGGCGACTGCTTTGTACTTGCAGGCCATCCCCGACCCGTCGGCGTGGCCGAGGACTTCGGGCGGCTTTGCGCGGCGGCTGGGTTCGAGCTACGGAAGCAACCTGATCCAGAACACGGTGCAGGAGAGCATGGCCGCGGTGGAGGGCACCGACCCGCGGTACTTTGCCTGCGGCTGCTCGGGATTCTTTCAGCGCTCAGGCCACGCGCTGAAGATGACCTTTCTCACATACAACCGAAACGGCGACAAGACGCTGGACATCCCGCAGCTCTCTGGCGCTTACGGCAGCTCAATGATTGAAGCCATGTGGTGGCCGCATCACTACACAGCGCTGGCGCAGGGCGTGCAGACGGGCCATCTCGAGGTTGGTTTCATCGCAGCGGAGCACGTGGTGCAGGAGTTTTCTCCGGAGCTGAAGCGGCTGTTTCATTTGCACTTCGGCAAGGATGACGACGCGCGGTAAACACCTCCACGATACAATGCTTTCAATCAAGGAGGTTCTATGCGCAGGATTCTTCTCGCCGTTTTCGCCGTGCTGTTTGCCGCTTCGCTGGCCGTGCCGCTGAGGGCGCAGGGCGCGCCGCCGCAGGTGAGCTCCGACCAGCCTTACACCGTCGAGTACTACTACAAATGCCAGTGGGGCCATCAGGCAGAGTTTTTGCAGCTCTTCCTCAAGAACCACTACCCGCTGCTCAAGAAGATTCAGGCCACGGGGCGCATTGTTTCCGTGAAGATCGAGTCGCCGACCATCCACACTTCGGAAGAGCTTCGCTGGGATTATCGCGTGACCATCCGCTACAAGAACTCGACGGTGGCCACGACGGCCAATCCCGATGAAGAGGCCTTCATCAAGGAGTTATGGCCGGATCAGGAGACTTACAAGAAAGAAGAGCAGCGGCGGTTTGAGATTCTGCTCGGACACATTGATCTGCCGGTAACCGACGTTACGCCGGAGAAGTGAAATTGCAGGGAACAGGGAATAGGGAATAAGGAATAATTATCCGTTGAAGTTTGTGCTTTCCCACCCATTCGCAAAGAACGCGAATGGATGGGGCACCCAGCTTATTCCCTGTTCCCTATTCCCTGTTCCCTGCATTTCCCCTATTCCCTGTTTCTCCACTGCCGTACGAGGTCTTCGGCGGCTTCGGACCATTGGGGAAACTGGAAATCAAATCCGGCGTCGAGCAGGCGTCCGGGGACGACGCGGCAGCTTTGCAGCACCAGCTCCGGCTCAGTGCGCAGAAAGATCGCGCCGAGTTTGATGGCCAGCGACGGGGCGGGCAAGCCGTTAGGGGCGTCCCAGGCCAAGCGCAGGGCGGCCATGAATTCACGGTTGGTCAGCGGGTTGGGCGCGGCGATGTTGAACGGCCCGTCAAGCTCTTCGCGCTCAATCAGAAATTCCACGGCGCGTGCGTAGTCAGTTTCGTGAATCCAGGAGACGAACTGGCGTCCGTTGCCCTGTGTGCCGCCCAAGCCGAGGCGGACGAGACGGGATAACACGGCAAAGGCGCTGCCCGGCGCTGCGCCGAGGACGACAGCGCTGCGCAGGACCACTTTGCGGGTGTGCGGCGTCTGGGCCGTGAAGAACGCGGCCTCCCAGTCCCTGGCCACGCGACGGGAAAAATCCCGGCGCTGAAGCCAGCGATTTACCGATGGCACCGTGCTGGTTGTAAGCCCATCCGCGCCCAACTCGCCTGACGCTTCATCCAGCGGGAGGTCTACTCCGCTCGCATCCACAGCACGCGCGTAGATTGTCGCCGCCGAAGCGTTCATCCACAGACGCGGAGGCGCGGCAAGCCCGGCAATTACCTTGCCCAGCAGCCACGTAGAGCGGATGCGCGAATCGTAGATGGCCTGGCGGTTGGCGGCATCATAGCGGCAATTGACGCTACGCCCGGCCAGGTTGATGCAGACGTCCGCGCCTTCCAGGTACTCGGTCCATGGGCCAACATTTTCGCCGTCCCAGTGAACTGAGAGCCAGGGCGCCGTGTACGGGCCGCGAGTCAGCACGATCACCTGATGGCCGCGTTCGGTAAAGTGTTGCGCCAGCGCCCGGCCGACCTGCCCGCTGCCGCCGGGCAGCACGATGCGCAGCGGGCGAAGAGTATGCGGAGTCAGGGAAGCAACCGTGTCCATGGATACAGCTTACGGCTTCTGATTGAGCCTGCGGCGAATACCATGCGGCAGAATTTCTAAGGCCGCCGGATGGCTGTGATGCAAATGCGGCCTTCAGTCTGGCTTATACGGCAACGGTTCGATCCCGAGAGAACGCATCAGGCTGAAATCCGGATGGCGATCATAATGAACAAAGCTGATGACGCTATCGCTTCTGAATGGCAGGTTCAGTCCCAGCGCCTCGCCCGCGCGGAGCCCGGCGAAAAGCAACGGCCAAGGAACCGGCATCAAAGCAACCCGGCGTCCCTCAGATGCGGCAATGCTTCTTACAAGATCACAAAATCGCCATGGCTCCGGATGCGCAAGAGTGATCGGCGCGGCGTGCACATGATCAAATTCGCCGCTAACGGCGCACAGAGTGGACTCCCCCAGCGTTTTCTCGTGCAACAGATATTGCGGGGCAAGCCCGCTTCCGATCATTGGCAAAATGCGGCTGTTTTGTACCTGCCGCCGGATGCCGCCAAAGACGCCGCCCGGCTTGTCGCCAAAGACCAGCCCAAAACGAAAAATAGTATTTGCGCTTCCATGGAGCAGGTTCTCAACCTTGAGCTTGGTTTTTCCGTACGCGGAGCGGCATCCTTCAAAAGCGCTGATGCTCGAGACAAAGATAATACGCTCAACTCCAGCGGCCAGAGCCGAATCGAAGAGCGCGGATGAACCGCGAACGCAGGTCGCTTCCATCTCCTGAAGGCTGCTTGCACGCATATCCCAGGCGGCATGGACGAGGGTTTTCACATTTCTTGCCTGGAGATCTCTGGCGATATTGCCGCGCGATTCGAGAGACCATAAAATATCGGCTTCCGATTGCGGGTGACGCGCCAGGTTCACCACGGGCATATGCTGCTGTAACTCGCGCATGATGATGGAGCCCACATAACCGGACGCGCCAGTTATGGCACACGCGCCTGGAATGCGAATCGTCATTCGCCGCTCCTGTCCATTGTGGTTCCGGCCAGCGTTCCTATGCGATAGGCATTTGCCATCACGGTATAGGTTATCGTCGTCGCCGGAATAGAGGGCAGTATTGTGGAATCAATCGCGTGGATACGGCGCATTCCATAAGGACGGCCCAGCGTATCGGCCTCTCCCACCTTCGGTTGCGCGCTCATCGGGAAGCTGCCTCCAGAGTGATAGCCGCTGCCCGGCAATTCCATCTGGAACTTGGGAATCAGCGGTATAACTCCGGTATAGGTTGCCAGCCTGGTGAGTTTAAGTAACAGCTTGCGCATGCGCTTCTTTGTCTCTTGATTCGGCAAAGCTCGAAGCATCAACTTGTCTCCAGCCTGGTCGCGCGTGAGCGTTGCAGCAATGGAGCCGGAATGCGAGGAGTGAAGGTAACCTTGGAAGAGCAGCAACCGGCCAAGAAATGCTTCAAGGGGAAATATCTTTCGAAACGGTCCAAGCGCAGCCAGCACAGGGGCGCGAAACAATTCATTGTATGTATAAGTCTGCAAATGTATCGAATAAGGACTTATCGAACTGTCAACGATCTCGACAAAGATTTGCGCCAGCGTGTGCAGGGGCTCTCGCATAACATCAGCCGTGCCGCGCAGCCTGAGCAGCGGAAGCAAGAAGTACTGGGAATCGCGAAGCCGAACGGGTGTGTCATACATTCCCAAAGAGCGCAGAAGAATTGCGGTCGTATTGAGCACGCCAGCGCCAAGAAACACGCGCTCGCCGCGAAACTCCTGAGGATTTCCAGTCAGGTCAACGGCGCGAATCCGGACACCTGCGCTGCTCTCCTCGACAGATTGCACAGTAACACCGGAAGTGTATTGAACCCGCCCCGCAGCGACAAGATCGGCAAGCGTTTGATCGCTTGAGTAGATAAGGCCATGCGGGCAGCCATACATGCAAAGCCCGCATCGCACACAGGCTGGCTTGCCATGGCGGCCATCCGCGTCGACAGCTAACCGGGACGAGCCCCAATAAACTCCATCGGCATTGAGCTTTGCCCTGTGGCGCTCAAGACCCGCAAGCATTCCAGTTGCTTGCCTGCTGGTGGGCAGAGATGCACATTCACCGATATAGAGCGGATAAAGCTTGGCAAGATCGTCATCGCGCGCCGAAAGCGGCATCCATTCGAGCACGGCGCGGTAACCGGGCGCGAGATCCTCGATTGAAATCGGCCATTCTTCAATGTCCTGCTGCCGGTGAGGCATGACCGCGGATCCCCATACTGTACTAAGTCCGCCGCGCGCGTAGGATGGCCTTGTCTTGCACCCATCGCATTGGATTGGAGTTGCTCCCGCGACCTGCCGGTAAGGGAAATCCGATCCGTAGGCCAACTTATTCGGAATTCCGGATGCGTCAGAACTGATTCCCGCCCGAAGGAAAGCCGTTGCCGAGGGAGTCCAACGGGACGCGTCGCTGGCCGCAAGGCTGCTAACCGCCTGGCTACGTTCGGTGTCGAGTTGCAGGCCGGAATCCAAAATCGTAACTTCCCTACCCGCCGCTATGAGCGCCTGCGCACACGAAATTCCTGCCGGTCCTGAACCTACGACGTAATACATTTCGCATCCTCATAGTTATGCTCAATAACTGCGGTTTCGCGCTAACTGATCTGCGGCAAGGCAATTGATGCGAAAGACCATAGCCTGTCTGCCACCGCTATGGAATGATCTCAATCCCATCCTTGTCTCCAGCTCCATTCGCGTGAGCCCGTTCAATTTCTTCAACCATGGCGGCGTAGGGGCGCACCTTCAAGCCAAAAGTGCTAAGCAGAAAACTGAAGAGGATAATCTCGATGCCCAGCGAAAGAGCCACGGAAGATGGAATGACGATTCGTGCGATCCGCTCTGTTTCCAGCAAGCCGAATGCGTGCTGCTTCCATTCCCATACGGCGTACAGGGCGGCAATCAAGCCGGCCAGCAGGATTGCCGCTCCGATAACCAGCCCGCGTTCGAGAGTTATAAGCTGTCCATACTTGCGATCCCTGGCCGTCTTGGGATATAAGCCCTCCTGAATGGCATACATTCGCGAGAGCAGCGAGAAAAGAATGGCCTGAAATCCCACGACCACGAATGTGCTGCAATAGACAAGAGTATCCAAGCCCAGGCGGATGCTATTGATGTGAATCGGCTGGCCAAGAAGCAGCCCGCCCACCGCGAGACCAACGAGCATGGCAACCATGCCCGGATACAAAAAGAGCCAGTTAGGGCTGAACAGAAGCATGAAGCGCAGATGACGCCAACCATCGCGATACGGAAGCAGATGCGGAGGACGCGAGCGGCCATCGGGACTGAGGGTTGTGGGCACTTCGGTCATCTTCATCCCCATGAGTTTGGACTTGATGACCATCTCCGAGGCGAATTCCATTCCGGTGGTGCGCAGATCCATCCGCTGAAAAGCGCTTTTGGAAAAGCCGCGCAGGCCGCAATGGAAGTCATCTACTTCCGCGTGAAAAAGAATTTTGCCGATGGTGGATAGAATGGGATTGCCGATGTAGCGATTCTTCCACGGCATCGCGCCCGGCAGGATTCCGCCCTGAAAGCGGTTTCCCATTACCAGATCGTACCCCTGGCGCAACTTATCGACGAAGGCATCGAGATTTTCGAAGTCATAACTGTCGTCGGCGTCGCCCATGATGCAATAGCGCCCTTGAGCGGCGGAAATCGCACCGTAAAGCGCCGCGCCGTAGCCGCGGATGGGAACGTGAATTACGCGCGCGCCGAGGCTGGCCGCAATTTGTTGAGAGCCGTCGGTTGAGCCGTTATCACCGACAACGATTTCGCCGCTGACTCCGGAGCGATCAAGATAGCTTTGGGCTTTTCGAATGCAGGTGGCAAGAGTCTCCGCCTCGTTCAGGCAGGGCATGACGATGCTGAGTTCCACGGCCATATGTACGTTCCTTCGACTCGATTGAATAAGAGCCGCTGAATGCGGAAGATGCCCGCCACGGTCGAGTATAACAAAGCGCAGGAGCGGCCTGCGTTTGTGCCTTCTTGTGCAGTATGTCAGTTTGAATGAACTTCCCCTCAGGGGCTAAAGCCCGGCTGCTTTTGCCCGGCTTATGTACGGGCTGAAGCCCGTATCCTTCAAACCGACCCGCTACTCGTCCTTGCAATCGACCGCGGCGAGTTACTGTCATGAATTGGTCTTCACGGGACTGAGCGCAGCGGTCCAATCGGCCGGCGAATCGACGATCACGTCGGGCGGGTGGGCGGCGAGGCTATCGGGCGCAAGGCCGAAGGTGCAGCCGACCGACCAGGCGCCGGCATTGCGCGCCGTCTCCACGTCCACCTGGCTATCGCCGATCATCACCGTCTCTTCGGGCTTGGCTCCGGCCTCGCTCATCAGCGCCAACAACCCCTCCGGATTGGGCTTCTTGGTGGGGAAACTGTTGCCGCCGTAGATGCTCAGGAAATAGGGCGCGAGGCCGAGGGCGGCGCAGATGTCGCGCGCGGGACGAACCGGCTTGTTGGTCAGCACGGCCATCGCTATGCTCTTATTTGCGTCTTGTCCGGAGGGCAGTTCATGCAACTGCTTGATTGCTGCCAGCGCCTCAAGAACGCCCTCGTAGGCGTAGGTGTAATCCAGCTTGTGCTCGCGATAATAGTCGAGGAAGAAAGTGTAAGCCTGGGCCAGCAAACCCTCATCATCGGCTGCGCCATCGGCGGCAAAGGCTCTGCGCACCAGCATCATGGCTCCGTTGCCGATGAAACTGGCGACCGTTTCATCCAGCAGCGGCTCGCGCCCAAATTGAGCCAGGGTCGCGTTGACGCTGTTGCACAAGTCCTGCGCGGAATCAATCAGCGTGCCGTCCAGATCGAAGACCAGCAATTTCAGGGAAGCGATGGGCAGGGGTCGAAGAATATGAAGCATGAATTTAGTGTAAAGGGAACGCTATGGTCTTTCACTGCTCCATGGGGCGGATGCGATGATGGTGCTGTGGCCGGCGCGCGGCGCACGGCAATTCCGACCGTTTCCAAAGGAGCATTTTAGTGAAAATGCAGTTTGCACTTTTTGCTGCGATTTTCGGGCTTTGTCTTGGCCCGGTTTATCTTGTTGCACAAAAACCGGCAGCGCAGCCGGCCAGCAGGGTGAGCGCCTACCAGCCCGCCGAGAGCATCCCCAATCTGGATGCGCTGAAGGCAGAGCTCAAGCAGTACCACGAATGCACCTGCAAATGCGGCTGCTACGCCAAAGACCTGGACCATCAGGCGGATCAAGCCATCGATTTTCTGCACACACGCGCGGCAAATCACAGCTCTCAGGAAAAATTGGCGCTGGTGCTGGACATTGACGAAACCTCGCTCTCCAACTACGAGGAAATGGAGAAGGCCGGCTTCGCCTTCGACAGCGCAGTCTTCGACGCATGGGTTAATTCGGCCAAAGCCCCGGCCATTCCGGGAAGCCTGCGTCTTTTTAAGGAGGCACAGCGACTGGGCGTGGCCGTCTTCTTTATCACTGGGAGACCCGAGGCGGAGCGCGAGGCCACCGAGCGGAACTTGCGCGCGCAGGGTTTTGAAAACTGGCAGCAGTTGTTTCTCCGCACCGCCGCGCAAAGTTCCGGACCGGTGGAAGTGTACAAAGCTCGGACGCGGGCAGCGGTTATCGCAGAGGGTTACAGGATTGTGCTCAACGTGGGCGACCAGTGGAGCGATGACAAAGGAGAGCCGCAGGCGGAGTACTTTGTGAAATATCCTGATCCTTACTATTTCCTTCCTTAAGGCACGGGCATCGTGGGCTTGACTAGGCTTCGCCTCAGGGGCTAAAGCCCACGCTGTTTTGGCGGTATTTGCGGCACGACTGAAGTCGTGCCCTGACACATAGCCAGAGGTTTTCAGGAGACTGTAAAGAGCATCCTGATCCTTACTATTTCCTTCCGTAAGGCGAGATCTCGAACCGCATGATCTTGCGCGTCTCCCACCCTAGGCGCAAAAACAAAAACGCGCCGAGGGTGGGGCACCCAATTCTGGCATAACATCACGAGGTCAGAGAGCACGGGCAGCCAAGGCAAAAAATGGCGAGACCCACGCAGGAGCGTTCGGAGTCTCGCCGGAGGAACAAATCTGTGGGCCGGAGCTGGCGCCACCATCACAAGCCGCGAACGAATCAATGGATGCTAATGCTTCCTGAGCCGGTATCGATGCGCACCGTGGGTCCGCCGCCGTTGAGCGTGCCGCTCAAGTGGTGACGGTTTGACTCGCCGTGCGTGACCACATCCCGGTCGGAGTGGACGGTGCCTGAGCCGGTCGAGGCGTCCAGGGTGATTCCGGCGCTGCCCGGCCAGAGTTCGACGCTGCCCGAGCCTGTCCCAAGTTTCCAATCCGAGGACGGCGTTCCGCCCACTTTGATGCTTCCCGAGCCTGTGCCGGCGCGCAGGCCGCCGTGCAGATTGCGCAGCTCGATGCTGCCCGAGCCGGTTTGCGCCTTCACATCGCCCACGCCCGTCTGCTCAGCGTAGATGGTGCCGGAACCGGTGTTGGCTGTGAATCCGCCGTGCAGGCCGGTAGCGTGGATGTTGCCCGAGCCGGTGGAGAGTTTGGCGTTTTGGCCCACGCCGTCTGCGATGATGTTGCCGGAGCCGGAGCCGGCGTCGAGAAACACATTCTCCGGAGCCTGTATCTCATAGTCGATGCTGATGTTGTGCAGGTTCTCGTGACGGGCGCCGATGCGCACAATGTTGCCCGTTTGCTCGATGGGCGGATGAGCCGCGATCTGGCGCACCTGCTCGTCGTTTGCGCCCCAACTGGACCGCACCTTGCCGAAGATGTGCACCTGGTTGTCCGCGCCGCGGGTCAGATGAATGTTGCCCGAGCCGGTGGCAACCGAGAGCTCCACGCGCCCATTTACGGATAGCGTGCGATCAAAGGTAGCCTCAGAAGCCAGCGCAGGAACCGCCGCCAACGCTAAAGCTGCCACTGCCAGAAAGAGATGTTTCATCGTGTTCCTCGTTTCTCAGTTGCCCATTTTCAGAGATTTGTTGTCAGTCCCCAGAAACTTGTTGAAAACCTAACTCGAACTGAAAAATCGTTCCTCAGGGGCTAAAGCCCGCGTTAATTTTCGGCAATTCGGCACGACTGAAGTCGTGCCCTGACACAATGCCGATTGGTGCCACCAGGTCCAGCTCTTAACCACGAGGACCATGCGGCCAGCTTCCGTTTATTGATACGCGGCGAGGAACAGTTTGGTTCCAAAGAGTTGGCCCAGCCAACGCTGCTCCCTATTCCCAGTCCCCAGTCCCTGGTCCCTGCGTCCCTATTCCCTGCCCTCTGGCCCCTGTCAATGCTATTCTCACATCCGAGATGCACGGTTTGTCGCTGCTCGAATTTGTCGCCGTGGGCCTGCTCATTCTGGCCAACGCCTTTTTTGTGGCTGCCGAGTTCGCGCTGGTCTCCATCCGCGACACGCGCATTCAGCAGATGCTGACAGACGGCGTGCCCGGCGGGCGCGCGGTCCGACGCCTGCAAAGCGACCTGGACGACTTTTTGCCTGCCGTGCAGCTCGGCGTGACCTTGTGCTCGCTGGCTCTGGGCTGGATCGGCGAGCCGCTGGCGGCTGGTGTGCTCATGGGCTGGATGAAAGCGCTTCCATTCATACAGGCTCATGCCCCGGTCTACGCCAACATCGCCGCTGTTGTGCTCGGCTTCTGCCTCATCACTTATTTTCACGTGGTGGTGGGCGAGCTGGTTCCCAAATCGCTCGCCCTGCGCCGCGCCGAAGCCCTCGCCGTAGCCGTCGCGCCGCCCATGCTGGTCTTCATGGCCATGGCGCGCCCCGCTGTGAGACTGCTCAAGAACTCGGCAGCCATCATTCTCCGCGGCTTCGATATTCCACTCAGCGAGCGCGCCCAGGTCCACTCGCCCGACGAACTCAAGCTCATCGCCACAGCCGCACGGCGCATGGGCGTTCTGCCGCGCTTTCAGGAGACGCTCATCCATCGGGCACTGGAGTTGGAGGATGTGCCCATCCGCGAAATCATGACCCCGCGCCAGAAGATTTTTGCGTTGCCCTCAAATCTGCCTATCGAAGCGGCCAGCGCACAGGTCATTGAGCACATGCGCTCGCGCGTGCCGGTCTACGACGAGACGCGCGGACCGGAGCACATCATCGGCGTCATCTACTCCAAAGACCTTGCCCGCCTGATCTTCTTCCGGACGGCCGCTCCGGTGGTCGAACTCAAACTTGCGCAGGTGATGCGCGAGGTGATGGTGGTACCTGAGACCAAATCCGTTCTCGATTTGATCCGCGAATTTCAGCAGCGCCGCCGCCAGATGGCCATCGTTGTGGACGAGTACGGCTCGACGGTGGGCCTGGTGACCGCAGAGGACGCAATCGAACAATTGACCGGCGAACTGGAGGATGAGTTCGACTCGCCCGCTTTGCCCGTCCTGACTACGACCGGAGGCGCGCTGCTGATGGACGGCGCGGTGAACCTGCGCGACCTGGAAACGCAGACGCAATGGAGTTTGCCCCGCGACGGCGGCGTGGAAACTTTGGCAGGGTTCGTTCTGATGCGCCTCGGCCATATCCCAAAGGTGGGCGAATCCATAGTTTATGAAGGCCGGCGGCTGACGGTGATGGAGATGGATAACCGGCGCATCGCGAAAATTCGCGTTGAGCCGGTGGGGGGAAAGGCCACAACGACCTGAGTTCAAGGGATGTCCGCCCCACTCGCAAATCCGCTAAACGAGTACCTCAAATGACGGTGAATTCTGCGACAATTGAGAATGGAAGCCGGTCTCCGTTGTCTGGCGGTTCCCCAACAAGGTGAAGCTACGAAGAGGTTCTGACAATGCACGAAACAGTCGAACTCATAAGAGCGCTTGCGTGGCCCTGCGTAGTTGTCATTTTTTTGGTCCTATTTCATCGTCAAGTCGCCTCACTGCTCAACGAGCTGCCAAAAGCCATTCAACGTGTGCGGTCAGTGCATGCGCCTGGGGTTGAAATCAAATTAGATATGATCGGCGTCGAATTGCCTGTCGCCGAGAAACAAGCAACGATGATTTCGTTGCAATTGCCACCGGTGCCTGCACCTAACAAGACAGAAGAAGGTGTCTAATATGCCTAATCTCGGGATACCCCTTGGATTTGAAGAAAAGATATTGGAGGAGGCAATTCAGTCGCCATCTATTGCAATGATGCGTCTCTCATTGGAAATTGACCGTCAATTGCGATTGATCCTCGCCGTAATAGGGAGACTGAAGGAATATTTTGGCCAGTCTCCCAGTGATGCATTAGATTTAATTGCGAAGAGCATTGCAGGAAATTTTATTCCTTCTGAACTGCGAGACACGCTGAATAATTTTTGGGATCTAAGAAATGTCGTAGTGCATGGTGGAAGAGCGAATGACAATCTATCAATGCGATCCGTGGACTACGGCCTTCGAATCCTCAGAATGTTAGAGACGATTCCTCGTCCGAGCTTCATTGTGGTGGCGATCGTCATAGTTTTTTCTGATGCCGCCTGTAGTGTTCCGCGTCAAGACGTAAGCGGAGTGATCCTTGAGCATCTCGGACCAAATGGGGAACAATCCGGGCAACACATTCATCCTAGCCGCAAGAACTACAGTCAAGGGCAAAGCGTTAGTTGGGAGTGGGATCTAACGGGTGGTGGCTGGGGTAATACCTGGTATCGAGACCCCAAATCAGGTGAGATTAAGTCGGCGTGGGGCGAGTCGCTGGAGTTTATTGGACAGCCGTTAGAGTTGATTTGAGTTCCAGCGCTACGCGTCAAGGCAGAGCCTCCTTACCTATGCGTACCTTATGGTACACTTGTGTACGCAACACCAGGAGGCGCAGATGGAAGCCGTCAGGGTCGGAATTCGGGAATTTCGCGACAAGCTCGCCAGCTATCTGCTGGAATCAGATGCTCCGATGGCCATCACTCGCCACGGTGACACGGTTGGTTACTACATCCCCGCTCGGCGCAAACGTAGCGAAAGTGATCGGGACGCGCTGAGGCAAGCCGCAACACGCATGCAGGGAATGTTGACCGCCAAGGGCATCTCGGAGGACGAACTCCTCGTCGACTTCAAAAAATGGCGCGGGGGAAGCCGCAAGTAAGATCGCAGAAGGCCGAAATTGCCCAATTTTTCGCAAAAGACCCTCTCTTTCTGCGGAGAGCCGTTTTCGCGCGCCCTAACCCTGAATTCGTCCGCCCGCATGCCGATTTCAATCGCATTTCAGATTGACAATCTGGGCATTGAACTCGCCGTCTTCACCTACCGTTAGTAACCCTACCGTGACTGGCAGGCGGAAGCGGCGCGGGCCGCAGGAGCCGGGATTGAAGTAGAGCACGCCTTTGCGCGTGTAGAAGTTGGGTACATGAGTGTGGCCGGAGAGCACGGCGGCAAATTTTCCGGCGGCGGGGTCGAGGTGGAGCGTGTTCAGATCGTGGAGCATGTAGACATAGCGGTCTGCGATGAGGACCACGTCGGTCTCCGGCAAATCGGCGCAGGGGCCTTCGCGGTCCACGTTGCCGCGCACAGCCGTGACCGGAGCGATCTTGGCTAGTTCAGCCAAAACTGCAGGCTTGCCCACGTCGCCAAGGTGCAGAATGCGCTCGACGCCGGCCAGGGCGGGCGCGATCTCAGGGCGGAAGAGGCCGTGTGTGTCGCTGACAATGCCGATTTTCATTCGGGATCCTCGTGGCCGGGGTGCGCGGCCCACGCTGAGCGGTTTCACAATTGCGGTAGAGTGGGCTTGATAGTCTCCCACCCTTGCGCCAGAAGAAAAGCGCAAGGATGGGGCACGGAAAGACTCTCGACCAGTTGTGAAAAAACCTTAGTGTTGGAAAATAGGTTCAGCAAAGCAAGAATACAGCGACATCGGCGGTAAAGTGGGGTTCAATTGATTATGGGCATTTCGCGGCTTGGTACGGTATTGTGTTTGGCTCTGGCGGTGCCCGTGGTTTCGGCGCAGACCCCTGCGCAGATTCAAAGCTCACATGCGATTCAGGCGGAGGCCTGGCAGATTCTCCAGTTGGCCAATCAAGCTCGCGCGGCGGCTGGCGCCGGGCCGCTCAAATGGGATGCGGCGCTGGCTACGGCCGCACGCAGGCATTGCCTGCGCATGGTTGAAGAAGGGGTGATCTCTCACCAGTATGCGGACGAGCCGGAGATCTCGAAGCGCGCCGCGGATGCTGGCGCGCACTTCAGCGTGATTGAGGAGAATGTGGCGATGGCCCCCGATCCGGTCGCGATTCACAATGCGTGGATGCGATCTGCGGGCCACAGGGCCAACCTGCTGAATCCTCAAGTGGACCGCGTGGGAGTGGCTGTGGTGGCTGGGCGCAATGGCCTTTTCGCCGTGGCAGACTACGAGCGGGCCGTTCCGGTGTTGACGCAGGCTCAGGTGGAGAACACAGTGACTGGCATGGTTGAGGCCGGTGGAGTCAAAATCATGAAGGATGCGACCCTGGCCCGCGCCGCCTGCGTCACCGACGACGGAGTGCCCCGCCCCGCTTCCGGCCCGAGACCCCAGTTCATCATGCGCTGGCAGGACGCGGACCTGAGCCAACTGCCTGAAGCTCTGCTAAAAAGCGTGGCATCAGGAAAGTATTCCCAGGCGGCTGTGGGCAGTTGTCCGACGCGGGAGCTGGAAGGCTCCTTCACGGCCTACCGCGTGGCTGTGCTGTTGTACTGATTCCCATTTCTCAGCTTCGTCCCGGGATTTGAGAACCTGTCAAAAAATTATGTCTTGAAGAGTACCGGCTTTACGGGCTGCGGAAAAACTCGGAATTTCGAGTGAATTTGGCGGAAAACATCCCTCAGGAGCTGACGCGCATTGGTGTAGCAATCCTCACGCTTGCTTGGGCAGCACAGAGGCGATAACCTCGGCGGCGGCTGTATAGCGGCCGAAGGGTGCGCTCACCTGCACGCCCTGAACGAGCGGCCGCACAGCCTCAAGCATCTCCTGCGCGATGAGGATTCCCTCGCGCCGGGCGGCGTCAGGCGAGCTGGTCTGGGCCATGCGCAACATTATTTCCTCGGGCATGGAGACGCGCAGGTCGTTTTTCATGAACTCGGCGTTGCGCAGGCTGGTAAGCGGCCAGATGCCGGCGATCACGGGAATCCGATGGCCCTCGATGCGTTCGAGAAAGTTCTCCAGCAGGCGGATGTCAAAGACCGGCTGGGTAATGGCGTACTCGGCGCCGGCCTCCACTTTGTAGAAGAAGCGGCGCAACTCCTGTTCGATGTCGGGCACGCCGGGGTTGGCGGCCACGCCGATGGTGAAGTTGGTGCTAGCGCCGATGGAGTTGGCCCCGATGTCGAGGCCGTGATTCAGCCGGCGCACAATGTTGACCAAGCCGATGGAGTCCACATCAAAGACGGCTGTGGCGTCGGGATAGTTGCCCAGTTTGGGCGGGTCGCCGGTGAGGCAGAGAATATTGTGCAGGCCGATGGACGAGGCACCCAGCAGATCGGATTGAATGCTGAGCAGATTGCGGTCGCGGCAAGTGTAATGAAGGATGGTCTCGATGCCGGTGTGCTGCTGAATCTGGATGCACAGGCTCTGTGCGCTCATGCGCGCCGAGGCGCGCGGCGAGTCGGGCACATTGATGGCGTGAACGCCCAACTGCGCCAGGATGCGCGCGCCCTCAATCTCATGAACGCAGGAGATGCCGCGGGGGGGCACGATTTCGACCAGGGTGATGAACGCGCCCTGCTCGACAAGTGACCCGATCCGGGAGCGCTCACCCAGCGGAGCGGGCGGCGTCTCGGTGTTTAGCGCCGGCTTCTCGCCTGTTACCTGGACGCGGGCCTGTGCATCAAGAGCGCGCATGGCCGAGCGCATGGCGCGAATGTGGTTGGGCGTGGTGCCGCAGCAGCCTCCCACAAGCTGCACTCCGGCGGCGATGGCTTTGCGGGTGAATTCAGCCATATACTCCGGCGAGCAGAGATAGATGTTGCGTCCCTCGACAGCGCGCGGCAGGCCGGCATTGGGCATGGCCACAAGCGGCAGAGATGTGGCCGCGTGCATGGCCTCGATGGCCGTGAGCGCTGTGGACGGGCCGGTGGAGCAGTTCACGCCCACGGCGCTTGCGCCCCACTCGGTCAGCAGCGCCGCAGCCTGCGCGGGCGAGGAGCCGTCCAGGCAGTTGCTCTCGTCGTCCACCGTCACGAGCGCCAGCACGGGCAGGTCGGGGGCAACTTCGTGCGCCGCAGCCAGCGCCTCGCGAGCCTCGTTCAGCGCGGGCATTGTCTCCAGGATCAGCAGGTCTACGCCAGCTTCGGCGAGTGCGCCAATCTGTTCGGCAAATGCGGCGCGAGCTTCATCCAAACCGGTCTTGCCCAAGGGCTCCAGACGCACGCCCAGCGGGCCCACCGAGCCGGCTACCCAGGCCTCGCCGGCCTGTTTGTCGCGGAGATGATCGACCGCCTGCCGCGCCAGCCGGACCCCAGCCGCATTGATTGCAGCCACTTTGTCGGCCAAACCGTGGCGGGCCAGCCGGATGCGATTGGCGCCAAAGGTGTTGGTCTCAATAATGTCAGCGCCCGCCTGCAGGTATTCCTCGTGAATGGACAGGATCAGGCCGGGATCGGAGAGGTTCAACTCGTCGTAACAGCGGTTGATGAAGACGCCACGGGCATAGATAACGGTGCCCATCGCTCCATCGGCAAGCAGCGGGCGTCTGGCAAAGATGTCAGCAAATTGCGGCATTCTTGTGCCATGTTAAGCTACCCGGGCCGCAAGCGCCAGCGGGCAGGCCGCTTTGTTATACTTCGGGAGTCACCAACTGTGGTTGCGCCGGTACCGGGCCGGTTTTTGGGGTATGCCGGAATCGCCGGCAATCGCCTTCAGTTTGTTCACGCCGCGGCCCTGGCCGCAGTCATCCTGCGCGGCATTTTCCGCGTTTTCGGTCGAGGTAAGGGATTTTGAAGAATAAGAGTTTATGGATGAGCGCCGCCGCGGCCCTCGTGGCTGCCGCCGCGCTTGCAGGTTGTGGCACCACCACCTATTTTGCGGGCCGGGCGCTGCCGCCCAGCGGGCTTGCCAATCGCGTCGTGATTGCAATCCAGAATCCCAGCGCCTTGTCTACCGGCACTCTGGAGATCGTGGACGCCTATTACGACATCCGCTGCAAATACAACGCCGACAGCTGCTCGGGCGCGGCCTTTGCCGTCTCCGGCTATTCGGGAAATCTGCCCATCAGCATCCAAAGCATGCCCGAAGAGCTGACGGGCGCGGTTTACAGCTCCGGTGATGGCAGCTTCACGCAGATTAACTATGCCGCCGAGAAAACGATTGGCGCGGTGAGCGGCCTGAACGGCGCCTCATCCAGCGTCTTTATCACGCGCAACCAGACTTACATCTTCGCTGCCAGCCAGACGTCTCATGCGCTGACGATCGTGGATAAGTCAGGGGTCAATGCGGGGTCCTATCCGTTGAACCTTCCCGGCGTTTACCGGGTGAGCGTGAACCCCGGCGGCTCGGTGGCGCTGGCCTTCGTGCAGAACTCGAACTACGCTTACTATCCGGTCAAGCTGACGGCTGCCCAGACCCAAGCGTACTCTGGCGGACCCAGCACCTGGCCCAAGGGCGCTCAGGACTGCGAGCCGCAGAATGCTCCGGGCTGGTGCCTGCTTCAGGCGCTGGATCCCAACGGGAATCCGCTGGTCTTCGACCGGCCAACCAAGGCTGTCTTCTCGGCCGATGGCGGTACGGCCTATGTGCTGAACTGCGGTCCGGAGTGCGGCGGGACGACGGCTTCCATCACACCGATACCGGTGGCGCCGATGATCTATCTCATCGGCCAGGGTTCGGGCACGATGCCTGCCACGACCACCCCCAGCGCGCAATGCGGGACGGTCAACCTCGCGGCAGGGTGTATTCCCATCCTTGGCGGAGCGAGCAATGCGCTGGTTGACAGCTCCACCATGTACGTCGTGGGCCAGCAGCAGATGACCGACAAGTGTTCTGGCGGCGCACTGTGCTGGGGCGGTCACCTGACGGTGGTCAATCTGCAGACGAATGCCGTTGCGACCTCAACGACCGCCGTTCCCAACCCGGTTTCCATCAGCGACGGGGCGCCCGGCGCAGTCAGCCGCATGATCGAGGCTGACAACAATACGCTGTGGATTGGCATGCAACAGTGCAACAGTGGAGAGCGCGCCAACAAAAGCCTTCCCGATGGCTGCCTGACCATGGTCAACACCACCAACAATGCCGTCACCCTGATGCCTTACAACGGCAGTGCCACCGGAATTGCCGCCATTACCGGACTGAACAAGATTTACGCCGTCGAGGACGGGCAAGTGTACATTTACTCGACCGTGGACGGTTCGGCAATCAACAACCAGTACGTGACGGTGACCGGCACGGCCTATGACGTGGCCTACATGGACGCCCTTACCGACAGCAACAACACCGTTTACTAGAGCGCCAAAGATTCCGGGTCCCATCCTTTTCTCAATTTCACCGCGAAGAGGGTGGGACCGTGAACCAGGCAGCATCCCGCCTTTCGGGAGCCACTCACAATGCCCCCTCCAAATGTAGATTCCGCGCCTGACCGCCTGCCCACCGATAGTTTGACAGCCGTGGATGTGCTGGCTATTGCGGCGCATCGCGACGACGTGGAGCAGACCTGCGGCGGGACCCTGTTGCGCATGGCCTCGCGCGGGTTGCGCACCGCCATTCTGGACCTGACGCAAGGCGAAGCCGGAACCCGGGGCAGCGCCGAAGACCGCGCCAGTGAAGCAGCGGAAGCCGCGCGCATCCTCGGCGCCGGCTGGCGGCAGGCGCTCGACCTGCCCGACGGCGCGGTCGAAAATACACTGGAAAACCGCCTCAAAATTGTTCGCGTTCTGCGGCTGCTGCGCCCGCGCGTGGTGATTCTGCCTTACTGGCAGGCGCGGCACCCGGACCACGCGATTACCGCCGCACTGGGCTATGAGGCTTGTTTTCTCTCCGGTTTGGCGAAGGTCGAGGCGGGGTCAGCTCCCCATCGTCCCTTCAAGATTGTTTACGCCAGCCTCTACGCGGATGTGCGCCCCAGCTTTGTCGTGGACATTACGCCTTTCATCGAGCAGCGCCACGCCGCTCTGATGGCCTACCGTTCGCAATACGCCAATCAGGCGACCGGCGGCGGGCTCTTTGTTCCCGAAGAGGAGATTCGCGAGCGCACATTTGCCGAGGCCCGCCACTACGGACTGCTGGCCGGCGTGCGTTACGGCGAGCCTTTCGTGCAGAAGGAAGTGGGCATGGTGGACGATCTGACGCTCGTGCCCGTGCAGTCGATCTAGGCCACGCCGCGCATCAGTGGCCGAAGAGCATCTGTCCACCAACCGCGATAAGCGTCAGCGCAAAGATGCGCCGCAGAATCAGTACCGGGATGTGCACCGCGCCGACGGCCCCGAAGTATCCGCCCACAAAAAAGCCCACCGCCAGCAGTAGCGCCACATGCACGTCGGCGTGGCCTCTGCGATAGTACTCTAGGAAGGCAAGCAGCCCAACAGGCGCCAGCAGCGCGCCCAGCGAAGTGCCTTGCGCCTTGTATTGGTCCATGCCAAGCAGATAGATCAGCGCGGGAACGAACACAATGCCGCCGCCGATGCCCACCACGCCGGAGATCACTCCCACCCCCAGCCCGATCAACAGAATCATCCAGGTCACGTGAGGCTCCTTGAGGGTGCGCCGCAGTATGATGGCCGCGCCCGTTCATCCAGCGTAAACCATGCGTGAGTAAGGTGTGGCAGGAGCGAGGCGCGTAACACAGCGTCGGCATCATATGCCGAGCCGGCCCTCCGGTCTTCCGGGTTAAATTCACACAACGTTTGCATTCCTTTTGCCCGATTGCAGTAGTCTGTTAATGATTCCGTGCGGCCTCCGCATCAGAAGTTCAACGGCCGCCGGGCGAGGGCAGACCGGTTGAGCCAAACTATTTTTGTGCTGGAAGATGACACTGATATTGCGAGGCTGGTGCAGCATCACCTGGAGGCCGCGGGGTTTGCAGCGCGGCTCTTTCACACTCCCGCTAACCTGATTCCGGATGCGGAGCGCCAGCCGCCCGCGTTGTTTCTCTTGGACATTATGGTGCCGGGCGGCGACGGCCTCGATGTCTGCCGCCGACTGCGCAGCCATCCGGGGCTTTCCAGCGTTCCCATCATCTTCCTCACCGCGCGCGCCGGCGAAAACGACCGCGTGCTGGGCCTCGAGATGGGCGCCGACGACTACATTACAAAGCCATTCGCCACGCGCGAGCTGGTGGCTCGCGTCAAAGCCGTGCTGCGCCGTTTCGAGCGGCCCACCACGCCCTCAGTCATCCGCTTTGAAGAGGTCGTCATCGACGCCAATGCGATGCAGTTGACGGTGCGCGGCCAGTTGACCACCACCACAGCTACCGAGTTCCGGCTGCTGGACTACCTGGCGCGCCACCCGGGCCGGGTTTTCAGCCGCGACCATCTGCTGGATGCCGTCTGGGGCGACGCCCGCTTTGTCACTCCCCGTTCGGTGGATGTCTATGTACGCCGCATTCGCGAGAAGATCGAGCTCGATCCGGAGAATCCCCACTACCTGATGACGAGGCGCGGCGCCGGCTACCGCTTCGAGCTTCCCAAGAGCGAGTAGGCTGGAGCGAGCGGCCCTCAATGAATCGGAAAATCTTCTTCAAGCTGCTCGGTCTGTTTCTCCTGATACTGCTCTTACAGGCGGCGGGGATGGAGTTCGTCGTCCTTCCCTTCATCGTTCGCAAAGTGCTGGAGGTCCATCCCGGCAGCCCCGACCTGTTTCTCGGCAATGAGACCCTCTGGTCCGGCCTAATCGCGCTGGCCGTGGCGTTTGTCCTGGCTGTATGGGTTGCCGGCCGCATCACCGGGAGGCTTGAGCAGCTCGTCGTCTTCGCACGCCGCATAGCGGAGGGCGACCTGACCGCCCGCCTTGGCCACGACGACGATGATGAGTTCCACAGCGTGGAGGCCGCGCTCAACCAGGCCGCCGAGCGGTTGAGCGCGAGTTTCGCCGAGATCGAAAGCCGCCGCCAGGAGCTGGCCGACCTGCTCAATTCCCTGCAGGAGGCGGTGGTCGCCATCACCCCGCAAGGGCTGGTGCGCTGGTCCAACGCCGTAATGCAGCGCATCGCGGGCACGGAGATTCGCGTAGGCCGTTCGCTGGTTCACTCGGTGCGCGATCCCGAACTGCTGGCCTGCGTAAAAACCGCGCTTGAGCAGCGCATGGCGACCTCCGGGCGCTCCAGCACTCTGGCGCCGGGCCTCATCTTCGAGATCCAGGCTGTGCCCATGACCTCGGGCGGAGCGCTCGTCGTGCTCCATGACGTCACGCGCATTGAGGCCGCTGAAAAGTCCCGCCGTGACTTCATCGCCAACGTCAGCCACGAGCTGCGCACACCGCTCACCTCCATCCAGGGCTACGTGGAAACGCTGGTTGAGGAGCGCCCCAAGCCCGAAACCACGCGCGAGTTCCTCGGCATCATTCTCAAAAATGCCACGCGTATGAACCGCATTACGGAGGATCTGCTCGCTCTGGCCGGCGTCGAGAGCCCCGACTACAAGCTGGCGCTTCAGCCCACGCGAGCCAGCGCGCTGGTTGCTGACGCTATCGATTCGCTGGGCGGCATCGTGGTGGACTCCGGGGTGACGCTGGAACTGGCTGGCGCGCCGGACGCGCTTGTCCTGGCTGATGCCGACGCCATGAACCAGGTCTTCGGCAATCTGGTGGAGAACGCCCTGCGCTACGGCAAATCCGGCAAGCGAATCCTGGTTGGAGCGCGGCTTCTGGAGTCCCGCGCTGACTCCGGTAGCGTCTCCGAGGTCGAGTTCAGCGTGCGCGACTTCGGCCCCGGCATCGCCTCCGAGCACCTCACGCGCATCTTCGAGCGCTTTTACCGCGTTGACAAGGCCCGCTCCCGCGAGTCGGGCGGCACAGGGCTTGGCCTGGCTATCGTCAAGCACATCGTGCTGGCCCACCGCGGCCGCATCTGGGTGGAAAGCGAGCTGGGCCGCGGCGCCACATTTCACTTCACGCTGCCCTTGTTCACACCGACCGAAGCGCCCAAACCCCAACTCGCCGCCGCAGACGGAAAATAGTGGGCCAACGGCCTGTTGTCGAGCAACGCCCTGATAGCCGTTGCCCTACGCCAGAAATTCCATGGATTGTGGGGATGCGGCCTTGGGTGGTGAGCTCGGTGCGGTTCGAACGCACGACCCACGCCTTAAAAGGGCGTTGCTCTACCAACTGAGCTACGAGCTCGTATAAGGCCACTACATCCAAATTATCACAGGGAGCGGTGTTACGCCGCATTTGGCCGGCTTACGGTGAACTCACGCCGATGAAACAGCCGGCCTGTCCCGCACGGCCACCACGACAAAACTCCGGTTTCTTCACAAAGAGACGAGGTAATCGGTTAAGCTTTCATCAAGATTCAAAAATGACGGAATTGCGCGGGGGAAATACCATGTTCGATGTGGGGCAACAGGTTACGGTAATCGCAGACAAGGGAATCGCTTATGACGGCATCATTCTTGCGCGGGCGACGGGCGACAATGGCCCTGGGGCCTACAAGGTGGTCCTGGACGGCGGTGGTCCTGAACAGATGGGACAGTGGCACAAGGCGGGTGACGTTTTTGTGCGCGAAAAGACGGAAGAAGACGTAGCGCAGTTCTGACCTGGGGAGCGCTCCATCGGCGCAGCGGGGCCGGACTAGTCTCTCCGGCCGCATTGTCCGCCTGGCGCGCCGATATGAACATGTGTCATAGTTCTCGCGGAGAATCAAATGACTTTTGGACAGTTTCTAGGCAAGCAATTCATCCGTGTCATTGCGTGGAATGAACCGCAGGACGGCATCCTCGCCTATCGCTATCCCATGCAGGATCTGGAGATAGAAAACGGCGGCCAGCTCACTGTGAGCGAGTCGCAAATGGCGGCCTTCGTCAACGAGGGCAAAATCGCGGATGTCTTCGGCCCTGGCCTGCACACGCTCTCGACCCGCAATCTACCTCTGCTCACCGATCTGATGAACTGGGACAAGGCCTTTGAATCCCCGTTCAAGTCGGAGGTCTATTTTTTCTCGACCCGCCTGCAGGTTGATCAGAAGTGGGGCACGGCCACGCCAATCACCTTCCGCGACAAGGAATTCGGCGCCGTCCGCGTGCGCAGTTACGGCATCTATTCTTATCGCATCGCCGATCCGCGCGTCTTTTTCAGCCAGATCAGCGGCACCCGCGACAGTTATCTCGCCGCCGAGTTGGAAGGCCAGTTGCGCGACACCATCATTGGCTCGATGACCGAGACCTTTGCCTCGAGCGATATCTCCTTCCTCGACATGGCCGCCAATCACACCGTTCTCAGCGAGAAGATTGCAGAGCGAATCAAGCCGTCCTTTACCGCGCTCGGCCTCGCACTCGATCGGTTCGTCGTCGAGAATGTCTCCCTGCCGGAAGAATTGCAAAAGGTCTTCGACCAGCGCATCGGCATGAACATGGTTGGCGATCTTGGCCGCTACACGCTCTACTCCGCGGCTGAATCGCTGGACCTCTCCGCGGCCAACACCAGCGGAGCGGCCGGCATGGGCATGGGCCTGGGCGCTGGCGCTGCCGTGGCGCAGGTTCTCTCCAACGCGCTCAAACCATCGATGACTGGACCGGCCGCTACCCCTTCCCAGCCAACGAATTCTCCGGTTCTAATCGGCGCTCCGGCCAATGCTGAATCAACTGCCGCGGAGGGCGCCAAGTTCTGCATCGAGTGCGGAAAACCCATTCCTCTGCGCGCAAAATTTTGCGCAGAATGTGGGAAGCCGCAATGAACTGTCCCTCCTGCGGCGCTCCCATGCAGCTCAAGGCTGATCTGGAGAGCTTCAAGTGTCCGTACTGTCAGAGCGTCTATTTTCCCGAGAAGAACGATGACGGCGTGCGTGTTCTCGACGAGCCGGCGGGCCAGGATTGCCCGCTGTGTAAGCTTCCCCTCGCCCATGCCGTGCTCGCCAATCTCCGGATTGTTTATTGCACCGGATGCCACGGCATGTTGATCCCCATGCAGGCGCTGGAAGGCCTTGTCGAGCAGTTGCGGGCCGGCCAGGGAGCCGGAGCCGCTCAGGCCGCTGCCGACAGCGAAGACTTGCGCCGCGCGATCAATTGCCCGCAGTGTCACCATCCTATGGATGCGCATTTTTATGCCGGCCCCGGCAACGTGGTCATCGATTCCTGCGAAGAGTGCTGCCTCATCTGGCTCGATCGCGGCAAGCTGATGCGTATTGTTCACGCTCCAGACAACCTCGATTCACCAGATTTTTAAACTGAAGATAGGGTGCGCGTCCTCCGCGAATAAGCTCTCTCAGCCCCGTCGCAGCGATTTTTGCGTTTGCATGGGGACCACCTGCACGGTGACGTCACGAACTTCGGAGAGAAAGCGGTTGATGACCGAGCCGCGCAGGAAAATGTCCCAGCGCGAGCGCGCGGACTGGCCGAAGACCACGTGCGAAATGCTCTCCTGCTGGGCAAAGCGAATGAGGGCGTCGGCTACGTTTTTGTCGGTGAGCATGACCACCTGCGCGCCCAGATCGCGAGCCATGCGCTGCCACTCTTCGAGGCGGTGAAAGGCCTCCGGGTCGCCGTGGCCCTTGTCGTCGTCGGGCCGTGTGACGTAGACGGCGTACCAGTTGCTGGCCAGGCGGCCGGCGATGCGCGAGCCCACGCGCAAGAGGCGTTCGGTGCCGGGCCGCGTGCTGAGGCAGACCATCACTTTTTCCGGAATGGGCGCCTGCTCCAATCCCTGCGTGCGGCGATACTCTGAGGCCTGGTTGCCCACCTGCTCGGCGGTGGTGCGCAGGGCCAGCTCGCGCAGCATGCTGAGGTTGCCCTTGCGGAAGAAGTTGGCCAGCGACTGCTCCACCTTTTCGGCTGCGTAAATCTTGCCTTGCCGCAGGCGCGACCGCAGCTCTTCCACGGTCACGTCCACGTTCACCACTTCATTGGCGCGCTTCAGGAAGTTATCCGGCACGGTTTCGCGGATGATGGTGTTGGCCGAGCGGTTGACGGCGTCGTTGAGCGTCTCAAGGTGCTGAATGTTCACCGCGGCCATCACGTTGATGCCCGCGTCCAGCAACTCCAGCACATCTTCGTAGCGCTTGCGGTTCTTGCTTCCCGGAACGTTGGTGTGAGCCAGCTCGTCCACAATGACGGTGTCCGGATGACGCGCCAGGATGGCGTCCACGTCCATCTCTTTCAGATTCACGCCGCGATACGGAATCACGCGCTGCGGAACAATCTCGAGGTCGCGGACGCGATCTTCGGTCTCTTTGCGCCCGTGGGATTCAACCAGGCCGATCACCACGTCGATGCCCTGTTGATGCTTCATCCGGTAGGCGTCGCTGAGCATGTGGTAGGTCTTGCCCACGCCCGGCGCCGCTCCGATGTACACGCGGAGCTTGGCGGGTTCCTGCTGGCGTTCCAGTTTGATCTCTGCCATAGCTCAGCCCACCTCGACAGGATGGCGGATATCGCTACTGACCGCCACGGGAATGGTAAAGCGAAAGGTGGTTCCATGGCCAAAGCGGCTCTCCACCGCAATTTGACCGCCCAGCGACTCCACCAGCCGCCGCACCAGCGCGAGGCCCAGACCGGTGCCCCGTTCGGAGTTTGAATTAAAGCGGTCGAAGATGTTGCCCAGCCTATCGGCCTCGATTCCCCGGCCGGTGTCGCGCACCGTGAACTTTACAAAGTCCTTCACCTCTTCGGCAGCCAGCAGAATTTCGCCCTCGGCTGGAGTGTAGCGCAGGGCATTGGTGAGCAGGTTGTCCAGGATCGAGTGCAACGCGCGCCGGTCCGCCTGCACAAACGAGAGATCACCGTATGCCGAGACCTCGATGCGGATATGCTTCTGAGCGGCCTCGTCGCAGAAGCGGTCGCGGGCTTCGTTCAGGACCTGCAACGGACGCAGGCGCTCAAGTGTGAATTCGCGACGGCCGGCATCGAGCTCCGCAACTTCGATCAGGTCGCTCATCAAATCGTCCAGCTTCTCGCTCTCGCTGCTGGCGCCGGCCACCAGTTCAGCTTGCAAGGGGACCAACTCCCCTCCAAATCCATGGCCCAGTGCATAAAGTCCGCGGCGCAACTGCAACAACGGGTCGCGCAGCTTGCGGCCGGCCATGCTGATGAACTGCGTTTTGAAGCGATCGGTATCTTGCAGCGTGGTCACGTCCTCCAGCGTTGTCACAGTGCCCAGCAGCCTGCCGTCGGAGTCGCGCATGGGAGTGGTGCGCAGACGATAGCTGCGCTCCTGCTTGCCGATGCGCATGGGTAGCAGCGCCGCCTCGTCCTCGGCAGCCACCGGTTTCTGCATGGCGACGGCATCGCGGATGGCGCTGAGGATTTTGTCGCCGCCGGGTGTATTCGCCAGCGCCATGCGGTCGGTGGCGGCTTCGCCCAGAAGCTCGGCCGCGGCCTGGTTCACCTTGAGCACATGCCCCTTGCCGTCGGTCACGATGATCGGCTCAAAGATGGATTGCAGCACGGCGTCGGAGAGTTGAAACTCCATCTGCCTGCGCCCGGCCTCGGATTCAATCAGTTCGCGCAGCCGGACCGCGATGCGGTTCAACTCGCTGGCGATCACGCCAAAGCTGTCGTGGCTGCTCCACTCCACGCGGGACTCCAGGTTGCCCTGGGCGATCTTGCGAACGTCGCGGGCCAACTGGCGAATCGGCCGCAATACAAAGAAGACGGTCCCCGCCGCGACCACCACCGCCGCTGCCACAAACAGGCACGCGAGCTTGAACTGCCCCGTCGCCGCCAGAGCTTTGTGCGTGACCGCCACCAGCCCAACCACGAGGCCAACAAGCAGCACACAGCCGAGAATCAGTCGCTGAGTAAGATTGAGCATAATCCGGTCTCCGCGCCGGAAAAGCAGGGAATAGGGAACAGGGAAAAGGGAACAGAAAACCGGCCCTCATTTCCGCAATTTGTTCATCATAGCAACAAGCATCCGGCTGACCTCGTCGGAAAGGTTCTCAGCCTGCTCTCGTAACTGTTTCGAACCGAATTCCAGCTCTTTTCAGATTATAAGTTGTGTTTGAACTTCACAGTTCGAACCTCTTGCATGACCGAGAAACTGAAGATATTCTCCTCTCGTTGACCTGCCATAACCTTCCGCGATATTACTGGCGACAGAAACGGCGGCTCGTCGCAGTTGATTGGTCAAGCCGAATTGCTCAGAAGGCGGGAAAGAGGAAGTCAATTTGTAGACAGCAACAGTCAATTGGACCGCGCGTTGCCAAACCACAAGATCCTTGAATGATTCACCCATCTTCCGCTCCCCTTCGTCGCGCTTTCTGTTCCCTATTCCCTGTTCCCTGTTCCCTGTTCCCTATTCCCTGTTTTTACGGTATCCGGCAAACGGCCAGCATGTCGTTGTGCCACTCGCAATTCAGCCCCGCCGGTTGTGGAAACGAGACCAGCACCCAATCCACGCCAAACTCCGCCTTCAGGCGCTTGAAGTCGGCAAGCTGGAAGCGGGGCCAGCCTTTCTGGGCCTCCGCCTGCCGCTTCCACGCTTCACCCAGCTCTGGAACCAGCGCCACCACCGCCGTGTCCTTGATGTTATCGGCTAACTGGCTGCGCTCGGCCATGGCGCGAAAGCTGTGATAATCCTCCTCCGGCGCGGCCAGATACTCCGGATCGAGGGCAAAATACGCATCGGTGGGCGTGTTTTGGCGAACCCACGCAAAGGCCTGCAGCCATGGGTTGTCCGAAGTCCGTCCGGGCAGTTCCAGGTGGTCGCTGCTGCTGAACTCCAGCCGCTGCGCTAGCAACATACCGCCATTGAAGACCACCAGAAAGGCCGCCCAGCGCCAAATGCTCGCCTTCAGCAGATATTTGCCCAAAAGGCATCCGGCCACCAGAGTCATGAAGAAATAGACCAGTTGGAGATAACGCATCGGCTGCACGGGAGCAAGCCGGATAAGGGCTGGGGTTGCCGAGATAATCATAGCCACGGCCAGTTGAAACGCTCCGTAAGCAAAGACCGCCAGCGCAAAGCGCGCCAACGGCCTCTCGCCACGCTTTCGCGCGACACGCCAAAGCACCCAGAACAGAATCAGCGGCGCCCACGCGCCCAGCCACTCATACCAGGCCCAGCGGTAGAGGCACAGCGCGGTGTGCATGTTCACAGCCTCACGCCACGCGGCAGTGGGCGGCTCCAGGACCCAGCCCAGAGGGACAAATGCGGCCGCCACGGAACTCTGCGCCGGCGCTTGCCAACTCCGCAGCCATGCAGGCGCCGGCTCCATCATGGTCAAGGACAGAAAGATGCAAAAGGAGACGCCCATGGCCGCCATGATCGGATGAATCATAAACGCGAGCAACAGAGGAGCCGCTGCCTGCCACTTTCTGCCTGCCAATATCCGCGACACCGCCAGCAGAATGATGCCGGTGGCTAAAGCGCGCGGATGCAGATGCTGATCGACCAGGTAGAGTGCCGTGCCAGCCACCGGCAGCGTGAACATGGCGGAGACCATGGCGACGCCAGCCCACTGCGCGCGCGATTCAGGAAACAATCTGCGCGCAATCATCCAGCACGAGAAGACGATCAGTGCGATTGCCGCAAACTGGAGAAGAAATTCCGTCGTTGCCACCTGAATCCCGGTCGAGCGCACGAACCACGCAATCCACTTGTCGAAGAAAGTGGCCTGGAGCTGAAGCTGGAAGAAGTTCGCGTCGTGGGGATAAAGCGCTGGATTCAGGTTGTGTTTGATCGCGGTTAGATAGACGCCGTCATCTTCGAGACCGGGATGGTAGCCCATCACGGCCAAGCCGAGCAACGTGAAGAAGATGGTCAACAAAAAATTGACCGGAAAGTGGCGTCTCAACTGGATGGACCCCGTATACTTGGACGAAGAATGTCGTTAGCAGTGACAGGTTCATCCTACAAGCCGGCGGTGGCCCCGGCAACGCGCACTCGGTCATCGGCCGGGCCGGAGGCGAACGCTCACGAGAGATTGGCGCTCGTCATCCCTACCCTGCGCGAGGCGGCAAATCTTCCCGGCCTGCTCACCGATGTGCGCTCCGCGCTCGATCCGCTGGGAATTGACTACGAAATTATTGTCGTCGATGACGACAGCCGCGACGGAACCGAGGAGATTGTCTCCGCCATCAGTCTTGAAGACCCGCGCGTGCGCCTTCTGGTTCGCAAGGGTGAGCGCGGATTGTCCGGCGCGGTCCTTTATGGCTGGCAGCACACTGACGCCGCGATTCTGGGCGTGATGGACGCTGATTTGCAGCACCCTCCCGAGCTGCTGGCCGCTTTGGTCTCCGCCATTCTCGCGGGCAACGACATGGCGATCGGCAGCCGCTACACCGCAGGCGGAGAAGTGGGCCAGTGGAATCCCATCAGGAAATGGCTCTCCGCCGTCGCCGTATGGGCCACATGGCCCATACAGAGAGCCGGCATCCGCGCCAAAGACCCCATGACGGGATTCTTTCTCCTTCGCCGCGAGTGCATCGACGGAATTGAATTCCAGCCATCCGGCTTTAAATTACTGCTGGAAATTCTGGTGCGCGGGCACATTCGCTCGGTCGCAGAGGTTCCGCTGGCCTTTGGCAGCCGCAGCCGAGGGGCAAGCAAAGCCAACTTCAAAGTGGGCTGGGATTACGCCAAGCTGCTGGCCCGACTCTACGCGAGCAGATTCGGCCCGCGGCGGCACTGAACTTACAGCGTGTCTGAGAACGTAGTTTTGAGCGAAGGGCACGAGCTTTAGCCCGTACATCAGAGGCTGAAGTGGAGCGAGGCTTTAGCCCCTGAGGGAGCATTTTTCAATCATTTGCAGACCCTCAGAGGCTAAAGCCGGAAATCTCTTAGTTCTTTAACGGACGGGCTAAAGCCCGTCCCCTTCATCACCCACAAGTTCTTAGACAGCTTCTTACAGCGCGGGCAATAACATCCGCAGCAACAGGAACCCGCCGACGCCGGCAAAAAACACCAGAGCCATGCGAATTCCGGGCTCGCGGTTCACCTCGGGCACCAGGTCGCTCGCGCCCACGTAAAGCGCCACTCCGGCAGAGATACCCAATCCATACGGCAGCCAACCTGGAATCAGTTGAATCACCAGAACACCGGCCAGTGTGGCCACGGCCAGCGCCACGGCAGAGTAAAACGCCGCCGTACGGCTGCGTCCGCTGGCCAGCATCACAGAGGCCATGGTGAAGCCTTCTGGCGCTTTGTGCAGCAAAATGGCCAGAAAAATCAGCCAGCCCAGCCAGCCCGACACTAGAAATCCCGAGCCGATGGCCACGCCATCAAAAAGCGCGTGAAGACTCAATCCGGCCAGCACAGAGTTGCCCGTATGCATGCTGACAAACTCGTTCTGATGCGTCTCTTCGCCAAAGTGAAAGTGCGCGTTGATGGTGTGCTCCAGCAGGTGCACCACACAATAGCCGGCCATGATGAGGCTCGGGCCCAGCAGCGGTCTTCCGCTGTTCAGCTTCAGGCTCTCCGGCATCATCTCAACCAGTGCTGTCGCCATCAGGAAACCCGCGCCGAGCGCGACAAAATAGCGCAGATAGCGTTCCACGCCCTTGGCGCGCACCAGCACCAGCCCGCCAACCACATCGGCCAGCGCGGCAATCGCGCCCAGAATCAGAGAAGTTCTCAGCATTGGTCCTTACCCGGAATGCCGGATGTGCATCACGTCGCCATCCTGCACCACGTATTCCTTGCCCTCAAGCCGCAGCGTGCCCTTGGCCCGCGCAGCGGCCTCGGAGCCGGCCTCCAGCAGCGCGTCCCAGCGAATGGTCTCGGCGCGAATGAAGTGATGTTCCAGGTCGGAGTGAATCGCCCCGGCTCCCTGCGGCGCCTTCGAGCCCACCGGAATCGTCCATGCGCGGCACTCGTCCTCTCCGGCGGTGAAAAAGCTGATCAGCCCCTGCAACTCGTAGCTCTTGCGAATCAGCCGCACCAGCCCGCTCTCGCGCAACCCGTAACTGCCGAGAAACTCTGCCGCTTCCTCGTCGTCCATCTCCGCCAGCTCGGCCTCGACCTTGCCGCAGATGGCCGTAGCTCCGGCATTGGGCCGACGCGCGACATCGTCCAGCTTGAAGCGGCTCACCGCTGCTTCCAGATCGTCGCCCAGCGTGGTGCTCTCGCCGATATTCAGCGCATACAGAATCGGCTTTTGCGACAAAAACATGAAGCCCCGGATGAGCTTCTTTTCCTCGGCGGTCATCTCCAACTCGCGCAGCGGCAGCTCCTTTTCCAGAGCCGCTTTCGACCGCAGCAGCAGCGCCTGTTCGTGTTCCAACTCGCTGGTGCGCCCCTTCTTCAAGTCCTTCTCCAGCCGTTCCAGCCGCTTTTCCACTTGCGTCAGGTCGCTAATCATCAGGTCAAATTCGACGTTCTTGATGTCGCGCAGCGGGTCGATGGGGCCGACGTGCGCAATCGCATCGTCTTCGAAGGCGCGCAGCACGTGAATCAGCGCATCCACCTGGCGTAGGCTGGCCAGAAACGCGGTTTCCTTGAGCGCCTCCTGGCCGATGGCCGCTACGTCTACAAATTCAACGCTGGCGTAAGTCGTCTTCTTGGGCGAGTAGAGGGCCGACAGCTTGTCCAGCCGCTCGTCAGGCACACGCGCCACGCCGATATGCTCCTGGCGTGAGCGGCCGCGCTCCTCGAGCTTTGCCTTGGTCAGAATCTTGAACAGAGATGTCTTGCCCACCTGCGGCAGGCCGATAATTCCAGTCTTCATGTTTTTCCTATTGTGGTTCCCGGCAGAATGAAACGCGCACGCGAGGACCTCTTCGATGATACAGGAGCGGGGAACAGAGATCAGGGAATAGGCAAACGCCGTCTGAGCCAATCAACCTGGGTGCCCCATCCTCGCCGCGTCTTTGTTTTTGCGGCTAGGGTGGGATAGCGACAAACTAAACCGGAACTGGTCCCTGTGCCGAGTGCTTGGGGTGCCCCATCCTTTTCGCGTTTTTTGCCAAAAGGATGGGAAACCTAAGATCTACACCGGCATTGTTCCTTGTTCCCTATGCTTTTTCCGTTTCCGCCTTGGCGAGGAAAACCACCGTCGCCAACCCCAGCAGCAGAATAGCGCCCTCCACATTTTCGCTGCGGTGGTGCAGCCTCTCGAAGTCCATGCGGCTGGGGTTGGCGGCAGAGGCTGCATCGATGACTCCTCCGGCATTGATGCGGTCCCACTCCATCGCCGGAATGATGCTGAACTGCGAGTAGATGGTGAACCCGACTGCCAGCACAAGTAGAGCCATCGGCGCCAGCACCGCGCGCGGATTGTAAATGCCCCATGCCCCACCCAGCGCCAGCAACGCCAGCGCCACCATCGCCGAAACCAGCCCCATCCCGTGCAGTATTCGCAGCAAGCTGCCCACGATCACCCCTGCCGTATGCGTGTCTGGCCGCAGCGTTTCAAAAGTGATGGCGGCCACCACAGGAAAGAAGATCTCCGCGCCCAGCCAGATGATGAGCGCGAGGTAGAGCAGCGTGCGGAACAGAGTTTTCATGCCAGAAGAATACTAGAAGGGCAAGGAACGGGGAATAGAGAACCGTTAACTTATCCGGCCGTGCGGAATTAAGCTATTGCATAGAGGATTCGCGATGAGAGCAGCCATATTCGATTCCAAATCGGCCGCGCCCGGAAGCTGGGTCACGATTGAGGAAATTCCCCGGCCTCAGCCGCGCCCCGGAGAAGTGCTGCTCAAAGTCCATGCCTGCGGCGTCTGCCGCACCGATCTTCACATCGTCGAGGGCGATCTCTCGCCCATTCGCCCGCGCATCATTCCCGGCCATCAGATTGTTGGCGAAGTGGCGGAAGGCGCAACGGCTGAACTGCCCATCGGAACGCGCGTGGGCGTCTCCTGGATGGGCGGGGTAGATGGCGACTGCTGGTTCTGCCGTCACCAGATGGAAAACCTCTGCGATCATCCCGTATTTACCGGCTACTCGGTGGACGGCGGCTACGCGGAGTATGCCTCGGTACGCGCGGATTTCACCATCCCCTTGCCGGCAGGCCTCGACGATTCTCATGTCGCCCCGCTTCTCTGCGCGGGCATCATCGGCTTTCGCAGCCTGCGCGTCGCGGGAGTTCAGCGCGGAGAGCGTGTCGGACTTTTCGGTTTTGGCAGCTCAGCCTCGCTGGCTATTCGCATCCTTCAGTCTTGGAAATGCGAAGTCTATGTGGTGACGCGCGGCGAGGCTCATCGCAAAGCCGCCGAGTCGCTGGGCGCCACCTGGGTCGGCGACGAAAACTCCCGGCCGCCCACGGAGCTGGACCGCGCCATCACCTTCGCTCCCAGCGGAAAGGTCGTCATCAGCGCACTGTCTGCGCTGCGCAAAGGCGGCGTGGTGGCCATCAACGCCATTCACCTCGATGAAATGCCCGCCTTCGATTACGACAAGCTGCTCTGGGGCGAACGCCAGATCCGCAGCGTAGCCAACATGACGCGCCAGGATGCCCGCGACTTCATTGCCCTGGCTCACGAATTGAATTTCCGTCCTCGCGTTACCACGTTTTCACTGGAGGACGCCAACCATGCGCTCGAAGCAGTAAAGCGTGAAACCGAGAATGGTCCAGCGGTGATTGTTCTTTAGAAATGGCGGTCTACAGGCAGTCAAAATACGCGCGGGAGAAAAACCCAGATCTTTGTCTTTTCTCGCCGTTGCTCACGCTTCCACGTTCTCAGTGAGGAGCTTGATGGCACTCAATGCCGGGATATTGCGAACTTTATTTTGGTGGGCCTGCAGGGATTCGAACCCCGAACCAAGGGATTATGAGTCCCCTGCTCTAACCGTTGAGCTACAGGCCCTAACTGTCAGTAAACGCTTTATTTTGTTTATCTTAATCCCGTCCATACGCCATCTTCCCAAATGCGGCTGGCGTCATTTCCGGGCTATTTCATTTTTGTTGCCTTTGCCAATCTTACACAATCTCGCGACGGCTGCCAGTTCGTGGGACTGGGAAAGTCGAGGCTGGATTTCTTGAGCGTAGCGAGCGCGCCCTGCAACTCATCACTTTTCCTGTTCGCTCCAAAATGATTTGATATTTACGTCAGGGAAGCACCCTCCCGCATCGTGACAAGAAACGCATGAATTCTGTCTGTTGTCGAGTGCGAGCTTCGAGAGAACATTGAGAAGTGGATGGCCTTACGGCGCAGGCCGCGTCGTTCCGTGGATTCCAGCTCTGCGCGTTGAATTGCACAGGCACGCGCTCTTACGGTGTGAGCCACTTGTCTAAATTAGCCCGGACAAACTCATCGTCGTTGAGATGCGGATAGGCCGCATACACACGATCGATCTCTTCTTTCTGTCCGGGGCTGAGGGTCTCCCCGGGGTCCAGGCACCAGATGCCTTTGAGCAGCCCCTGCCGCCGCAACACCTCATGCAGGCCGGCAATGCACCCCGCGAAGCCATTCGCGGCGTCGAAGAATGCCGCGTTGGCGTCGGTGATCTCGATACTTCTCTGAAGAAGTTCTTTCGGCACAGCCTCAGCGCTGGCAGCCTTCTGGCACTCGCGAAAAAGGTCTACCGCTCCTTGTGTCCAAACCGCCCAGTGGCCAAGCAACCCGCCTTTCATGCGGATCTCCCTCTTCTCACCTCCAGCGGAGAACACGTAGGGAGTTAGAAGATCCATAACGATGTTGTCGTCGTTTCCCGTGTAGAGAGGGATCGGCCGTTTGGATTCGCACACGGCCCGGATTACGTCCAACGTCCGATACCGATTAAAGGGCGCAATTTTGATGGCTACGACATTCTCAATTTCCGCAAATTCGCGCCAGAATCGGTAAGAGAGGACGCCGCCACCAACAGAAGGCTGCAGATAGAATCCTACGATTGGGATTGTCTCGGCTACGATGCGGCAGTGGTCAATCATGGCCGAAGGATCCGCTTTGCCCAGAGCGCTAAGGCTCAGCAATCCGGCGTGATAGCCCAGGTCGGACAGAAGCCTGGCTTCTCCGCTAGCTTGCTTTGAATCTCCGCAAATTCCTCCGATGCGAACCAAGGGAGCCGACCCTGCGAGATCGGCCCGGTCCATCTCCTCCGCCGCCAATTCCAGGACCGGCTTATAGAGCCCGATGCGCGCATCCCGAATGGCAAATTGTGTGGTGTGGACCCCCACGGCCAGGCCGCCCGCACCCGCGGCCGCATAGTAGCGTGTGAGAGCACGCTGGCGAGTTTCATCCAGACGCCGTTCAGCAGTAAGGGCGAGGGGATGGGCCGGAATCGCCACGCCGCGCATGATCTGCTGGCCGATCCTCGAATGAAGCGTGTGGCTCATCTCTTCCCTTTTTAGAAATCCCCAGAGCGATTCTCGAAATGCGTGGGCTTCTCTAAAGTCTCTCCACCTTGTTCGACCCAACCTGCAATCCATGGCAGAATCCGGCCAATTGCTGTCCGTGGGTAGCCGAACAACTGGAAAGCCTTTTGGGCGTTGTTCAGCAGTGCATCTCCAGATTCAGCGCCTTCGAAGCGCACTTCCTTCTGGAACAGTTCGCCAAACTGCTGGGCGACGCGGGCGACGGAGAGCAGCTCAGGCCCCGTGATGTTAATGACCAGCGGAGGCGTGGAGGCATGGCTCAGGGCCTGCAAGCTCATCGCCGAGGCGTCCGCCTGCCATATTGCGTTGAAGTGGCCCATCCGCAATGGTACAGCCTGCTCTGAGAACACCTTCTGCGCTATATCCAAGAGGACGCCATAGCGAAACTCAACAGCGTAGTTCAGCCGGAGAATGGACAACTCGATCTTGTAGGCGCGACTGAAATGTTCGAATATCCGCTCACGCCCCAGACAACTTTCTGCGTATTCCCCCGCCGGATGGAGAGGATCACTTTCAATTGAGCCTCCGCGATGGATGGGAGAAAGGCCATAGACATTGCCCGTGGAGAATACGGCGATACGGCTGTTGCGGTACCGCTCGCAGACCAGTCCAGGTACAAAGGTATTCATGGCCCAGGTCAGCGATTCCTGGCCCGTAGACCCAAATTTCATGCCCGCCATGTAGACCACATTGGCCGCCTCGGGCAAGCGGTCATACGAAGACAAGTCCAGCAGGTCGCAGCGATGAGTCTCCACGCCCCACGATTGCAACTTCTCTTCCAGCTTGGACGCACCGGAGAACCGCGATACACCAATGACCCGCCGCTTCACGCCGGCAAGATCAGAAGCGGTCTTTGCCATGCGGGCTAGAGTTGGCCCCATCTTCCCGCCAACCCCCAGAACCACCAGATCGCCCTCCAGTGCGCCCATTGTGCGGATGGTTGCATCCGTCGGCTCACTCAGGACGCCCTCAAGTTCTTCGATGTTCCGGATTTCGCATCTATCAGACGAATACGCCAATGTTCAACTCCAGATTCCGCCCAAGGCGGGCACGGACAACATTCGATTCATCAGTTTCCAAAGAGATACAAAGCAACTCGCGCGACAGCCGGGCAAAGATCGAGACCGCACCGGATCGCACTGTCCGCCCGCGGAATCTTCCGGACTCCAGGCAGCCGCCATCGCTACGAGTTGGCGTGCGGCAGATTGAGCGCATTGCCGCGATACAACTTCCCCTGCACATCCAGGGGCAGGAAGGGTCCATAGACGCTTCATCGGCCCTGGCGCGAGGCGTGCGATGGGCATCCTCGCTCTTTGCGGTCGCGCAACCCATGCATTGCCTCCAACACTTTTTCAATCTCGCAATCTCGCAATGGAGCCGAGTATAGGCTTTAGGTGCTATATTATCAACTTTTACTTTCGTTTATTTCCTTTTAGCGTACACCCGGCTCGTTGGGGATTTCTCTTGATGTTCCAACGGCCACTACAGGCCCGCTCTGCCGTTTCTCGATCCTTTTGGTGAAGCGGTCAACAGTATCCTAGTCCTGGAGCAGAGCGCCAGCCTAGGTCCCTGTGCCATTTGCGGCAAGATCCTGCTCGTATAAGACGGCAAGTAGCTCTCAAGGATGCAGATGCTCACGGCGCGGCGATATGCGGCAGGCATTCCAGCCAATGCGCTTCTCCTTTGCTTGGCATTGACCGCTCAAGCAAGGACTTTCACCGGGGAAAACGCGGGCAGGTAACGTATGCGCGGCATGTCGGCCCGCATACGTTAGGGATTTGAACACGCTAGACACGAATTACTTCGATCCCTGCCGCACTCAGCGCTTCCTCAATGTCGTCGCCGAGCTGGTCATCGGTAATGACAGTGTGGATGGCTTTCGGGGGCACGATTTGAGCCAGACTGCGCCGGGTGAATTTTGTTGAATCGCAGACGGCTACAACTCGCGTGGCCGCATTCACCATGGCGCGATTTACGCGCGACTCGAGGAAGTTGGGAGTCATCGGCCCGATCTTTGTATCGAATCCGTCGACACCAAGAAAGAGAATGTCGGCATGCATCTCGCTCAGAACGTCCTCAGCCAGAGGCCCGACCAAGGAAAACGAGTTCTTGCGCAGCGTCCCGCCGGTCAAGATCACTTCGAAATCCGTCCCCGCGAACTCGGTGGCAATATTCACGGCGTTGGTAATGACTGTAAGGTGCGAGAAACGGCGCAGTTCGCGCGCAACTGCCGTGGTGGTTGTGCCGGAGTCGAGTAGCACGCACTGGCCCTCTTCTACCAGAGAAGCGGCCGCCTTGGCTATGCGCAGTTTCTCTTTGGTTTGCTTGTGTTCCTTCTCCTGTATGGAGGGATCGAGCAGGGTACTCCCTTGAGGAGAGAGTGCTCCTCCATGGGTGCGCTGCGCCAAGCCCTTGGCTTCAAGACAGTCAAGATCTTTGCGGATCGTAATTTGCGAAATGCCAAGTGTATCGGAGAGTTCTGAGACGAGAACGCGGCCATCGCGCTGAATCTGATTGAGCATATAACGGCGGCGCTCATCGACGAGCATATCTCTTCCCTTTTTTGCATTAGCTTTCATCTTTGCTTACCCTATACTTCCATTATCGTTCTTTATCATAACTGTATGCACAGCCGCCGCAGCGAAAAAGCTAATGCCAAGGGCGATTGCCGGAGTGAATTGAGCCGCAGGGCTGGGGATCTGCCGCAACTCGTCCCCATCCATGGTTTTGAATCGGTTGCTGCGACGAAAAACGGACAGCGATTGGCATGTCGTAAGTAACTGAATAAACATATGATCTGCTCCATGAGCCACGCAGGAACCCGAGCGGCGCGCCTCTAGCGCGGTCAACATCGGCAAGGGGCGCCTCTGCTTATTGATCCCCGGTACGAAAGTACTGTGACTGGGTGGGAAATCACAACGCATTCGATTCGTGCCGGATCGATAATTCGGCGTTTTTGAAGGTGCGCGGCCTCAGCCGTGCCGCAGGGAGCATCAGGAGGGTGAGAGCAAGCCTGCTCCCGTCCGTCCCTTCGGGCTCCTCTCTCCGCTCTTCATTTCCCGGATCGCTGTCAAATTCGTTGGTCTTCATGTCTCGCAGGTCTCTCGGAGGCCATTCAAAAGATGGACAAAAGACTCAATACGTCATATATAATAACGAAACGTAATACGCATTTGGGCGAAGCCCCACGAACCGGGGCGACCCGCTCTGCAAGCAGGCTCGATGGCAGCAATACGAAATGAGGATATCTATGAAAAAAGACCCTTTATGTGCGTTGTTTCTGCTGGGAGCGCTCTCTGCATTTTGCCAACCTGTTGCCTCTCAGGTAAAGGTCTGGCAAGGGACGCTTACGCTGCCCACGTATGAAGAAGGCCAGCCTGATCCGAACCCGCCGTTCGATATCTACGCGAAAGCACGCTTCAACTATCCCTACACGCTGAGAACGAACCTGACCGGAGTGAAGGCAGACCACACATGGCGCGCGGTCTTCCTCGAGAACGAATATCTGAAATGCACGGTTCTGCCGGACATTGGCGGTCACCTATATACCTGCATCGACAAGATCAGCGGCCAGCCGATGTTCTATGCCAACCCTTCCATCAAGAAGGCGCAGATTGGGTATCGCGGAGCGTGGGCCGCATTCGGCGTGGAATACAACTTCCCTGTCTCCCATAACTGGGTTTCGATGTCCCCGGTGGACTTTGCTTATGCCGCCCATGAGGACGGAAGCGCATCGGTCTGGGTGGGCAATATTGATCGTGTTTATGGCATGCAGTGGGAAGTGGAACTGGTCTTGAAACCGGCCTCCACCCTTCTTGAAGAACGTGTGACCCTGTACAACCGCAGCGATGTTCGACACCGTTACTACTGGTGGGACAACGCCGCGGTACAGGTCTGGGACGATTCCCGCGTCGACTACCCCATGCGGTTTGCCGCTTCACATGGCTTCACGGATGTGTATCACTGGCCGATCGATTCGAAGGGGAAGGACCTGAGTCTGATTAAAAATCAAACCGACGGGCCGGTCTCGGTGTTTGTGCATGGGAGTCACGAGCCGTTCATGGGCATATGGAACCCGAAGACTCAGACGGGAACCGCTCATTTTGCGGACTATTGCGACCTGCCGGCGAAAAAAATCTGGTCGTGGGGTGTCGATGCGGCGGGTCTTGCCTGGCGCAGGGCGCTTTCAGATAACAATAGCGCCTATGTTGAAGTGCAGGCGGGCCTCTTTCGCAATCAGGAAACGTATGCATTCCTGGGCCCTGGGAAGAGCATTCATTTCAGCGAGTTCTGGATGCCGGTGCGCGGGACCGGGGGAATCTCGCGGGCCAATAAGGAAGGGGTGGTTCATTTCAATGCCCATGGCTCCGATACCACGGTTGCCTTGAACGTGAATGAACCTCTCGCAGGCGCGCAGATCACGATCACCGGGAACGGCGCGGCCCTATGGAGCGAGACCGCCAACCTGACGCCGGACAAAACATGGTCGCATTCTGTTTCTCCGCAAGGTCAAGCTGCCAAGCTGACCTTCGAGTTGAAAGACCGCGCGGGACACTCGCTATTGAAACAAACAGACGGCGATTACGATTGGGACCCGGAAGCGGCGATCGAGGCCGGACCCCAGCAGGTAACGCGCATTCCTGCACCCGCCAACAGATCGGAGGACGACTGGTTGCAGTTGAGCCAGAATCAGGAACTGAACGGAGAGCTTGTGCTCGCGCTTGCCACCTCCGAGGGTGCGCTGGAGAAATACCCGCAGAGCCAGTCGCTCCAGGTGGCCGCTGGAAGGCTGGCTGCGTCTCTTCAGCGTTTCGAGGAGGCGGATCGCTTCCTTCAACTCGCGCAAAAGCGCGACACGTCCAACTCCGAGATTGCTTATTACCTGGGTATTGCCGAGGAAGGTCTGGGCCACACGCGTGAGGCGGAAACAGCCTACGAGGTCGCCTACCGTCAACCGGGCCTGCGTGGCTCCGCAGCGCTCAGGTTGGCAGAATTGCGGGCAAGGGAAAACGACCTCCAGGGAGCAGCCTCCTTTCTGAGGGCCGCTGTAGCCGCGGAGCCGGCGGATCTTCGTTCCCAGGAGGAGTTGGAGGCTGTTCTGCGCGCGCTGGGCCAGCACCCTGAAGCAGATCGTTTGGCGAACCTCGGTCTGGCAGCGGACCCCATGAGCGACTTCCTGAAGGAAGACACAGGCAGGCCCGACAAACAACATCTGGCGGCAGATCCTTACCGCGTGCTTCGGGATGCTGCCGATTTCATGCGGCTTGGCCTCTATCGAAAAGCTCTGGAGGTTCTCGATGATACCTATCCGCCCGTTGCCGCGGACCAGAGCGAAAATGGTTCTGTGTTGCCCCAACAAAACCCATTGGTGCTTTACTACGCTGCCTACTGCAAACTGAAACTCGGCGCCGATATACAGCGCAACTGGCAGCAAGCATCGGAGCTTTCCCCGAGTCTCGTCTTTCCATCGTCGGAGACTGACAGGGTTGTTTTGCAGGCCGCACTCGCGATGAACGAAAAGGATGCAACTGCTCATTACCTGCTGGGCACGCTGATCTTCTCTAAAGGATTAAACGACGAAGGCATGGCCCACTGGGCGGAAGCAAAGCGCCTTGCTCCGCACATGCGGGTGCTTGATGTCGATCTGGGTAATGCGTTGCTGAAGGTGAAAGGCGATCCACAGCGCGCGTTGGAGTATTTTCGGGAGGGCATGAAAAACGATCCGGAAAATTCCGAGGTATACGTAGGTCTCGATGAAGCGATGAGCTTGACAGGAGCATCGGCCGGCGAACGCGCAGCCATTCTCTCGCAATACCCTTTAGCCGACGATCCGAAATCGAAGATGCCGGCAGACCTTGTCTATCAACTAGCGTTGACGCGCGCCGAGGCCGGGCAATATGTGGAGTCGCTGGCGTTGTTCAAGGATCGGTTCTTTCCCAGCGAAGAGGGAGGAATCACGTCGCAACAAGTGGTCTTAGAGATCGAGCTAATGCAAGCTGAGACGTGGGCCAAGGAAAACAACTGCACACTGGCCAGCGATTTCCTGGCCGGCAAACAGCACGGGCTGGGCCTGGAAGTCAGATCGGCGCGAGAGTACGTCAAGCTGGCTGGAATTGCCCGAATTTGCGGGCACGCGAAGGAGTCCCAGGATCTGTTGCAGATGGCTGCTGCCAGTGTCGATTCCGCGAATCTTTCGTGGGCTATCAAGGCAGAGAAATCTCTGGGTACATACGACGCAGGGAAAGCGGATCAACAGATCGCGAAGTCGTTGGCCGAGGCGGAAAGCCGCCTCGAGACCAGTTCCCGCTCCGGATCGTGGCTCTATAACATCGGCATGTTGCAGGCAGCGCTCAATCGAAAGGAAGCTGCGAAGGAATCCTTGCAAAGCTCTTTGCTTCATCCAGACGCACAAATGTCTCACCATTTAGCACGGGAGGCACTGGCTGAGTTTGCTGGCGTCAAGTAGTTCTGCATCTGGCATGAATCATATTGCTGCGATGGTCAAACCTGCATCAAAGTCGCCCGGCGCCGAAGCGCACTGTCAACCATACCGGGTCAGAGGGATTTATGAGTCCGAAAATTCTATCCGCCAGTGCTTTTCTGTTGCTTGGCATCTGCACTCTGTGCGGCGCCGTCCATGCCCAGATCACAGCAGCTAGTTTTGCTCTGCACGATGGAGACCGGGTCACATTCTACGGCGACAGTATTACGGAACAACGCGAATACACGGAGGATGTGGAAGAGTACGTTCTTACCCACTATCCCGCCTGGAAGGTGAGCTTTCACAATGCGGGCGTGAGTGCCGACAAGGTCAGCGGCGGACAGAACGGACCCATTGACCTGCGCTTGAATCGCGATGTCTTCGCATGGCATCCAGACGTCATCACGATACTACTGGGGATGAACGACTCTTACTACCGGCCCGATGATCCGGGCATTTTCTCTACTTATGCCAGGGGATATCGGCACATCGTCGAGGCGATGCAGAAGAACAATCCGCGGGTGCGCATCACGCTCATTCAGCCCTCGCCCTATGACGATGTGACCCGCGAACCTCGCTTTTCGGGCGGATCCAACAGCGTCTTGCTGAAATACAGCGCGTTTGTCATCCAGCTTGCAGGTGAACTCGGCACACAGACAGCCGACTTCAACACGCCCCTCACCACCGTACTGAGAACAATCAAGACAGAATCTCCTTCTCTGGCGCGGCAGATCATTCCCGACCGCGTCCATCCGCAGCAGGGCGGACACTGGATCATGGCGGAGAGCCTGCTCAAGAGCTGGAAGGCCTCGCCGCTGGTTACTTCCGTCGCCATCCATGCCGGCGCAAATTTGAGTTTCAACGCGGCTAATACTGACGTTGCCGGCTTGATGCGAAGCAAAGGAAGACTCCCAAGCAGAATAAGCTGGGAACAAGCCGACAAAGCGCTGCCTCTCCCACTCCCGCCGCCGGAGGTCGATCCTGTGCTTGCGCTGGTGGCCATGCATTCTGACCTGATCGCGGCGCTTGACCAGGAAACGCTGCAAGTGTTCGATCTTCCGGCTGGGACCTACGAGCTGTTCATCGACGGTCGCAAGATCGGCAGTTTCCTGGCTGGACAACTTGCGGAGGGAATCAACCTGGCCACCATGGAAACCCCAATGCTCGAACAGGCCCGGCTGGTCGCATTCGATACCGAAAAGGTAAATGACCTGGAATCGGCGCGTTTTGAAATCGTCAGCAGCTCAACAACTATTGACGAGTCATCCACCGCTCAGGCGTTGGCCGATGCATACCTGAAGGGAGTCGAGCGTCAGCGCGCCGATGCCCATCCTGTCCCTCACCATTTCGATTTGCAGTTGACCACGCCATCAACGCCAGGTCGCTAACGCTTTGCTCCTACTTATGCTTTACCAGCGTGAGCCGCCCAAATTTCTCGGGGACATGAAAGGTGTCGCTCATTGGAGCTTTCCAGGCAATCGACTTCCTCTGTTCAGGCGGACCCTGCGAACGAAACAGATTCGCGCGAAATATTCTGCCTGCGACGGGAGGGCGCGCATCCAGGGAAGCGAAGGGGATTCGCATCGCGCCGTACCATATCTTCGCCTTGGAATCGATGCGCGCCGCGACCTGAAACCCGGAGTTCCATGTCCATCCGGCTGTGTGATCTGGAAGATCGAGATTGATATCAAGGTCGGTCCACTCTTGTTGCGGTGAAACTTCGAACTCATTGTATCGCCGAATGTTGTGAAAGTCAGAGCCGATGAACAGCTCGGCAACATCCCAGTTCCAAAGCCCAAAGGTCTCTTCCGCAACATTCGGCGAAGGCTTCAGAAATAGTTCCTCGTAAGGGCATACAAAAAGCACATAGAGATTGCTCTTTGTCCATCGGGAGCTAACTTGCGTTCGATGTGAAGGAAGCATGCGGCCCTGGCTGTCGACTTCCGCAAAAACCGAAGGAGCCCCTTGCCAGAATGTAGATTGAGGATTCGTGTCGAGCGCAACATCCCGATCTGCAAAAGCACTCTGGAAAGTTCCGCGGTCGATCGCATTTGCATGGATGGCGCTGCACAGAAGAAGCAAGCATGAAGCGAAGGCACTTTTCACGGCGATGTCCTCGATAAAGCGCGCCTGCCAGGGCCCAGGCTATGTGTCTCGCGGCCCCGATACGGTTGTGAAGTTGCTTCGACACGTTTATCCAGCACCCTTCTCCTCTAGGGGGAGTCGCAACTCGCGGACGGCATTTTCATAGTAGACCTTGCGCAGAATCGCGTCCGGCAAGTCGATCCCGGAGATGCGCCAACGGCCCTGCGGTGGCACTTTGGCGGGAGCATAGTCAAAGTACTCGTCATCCGTTTCCAGAAATCGAAAATAGATCTCATAGAGTTCGTCGCCGAATAGCTGTTGCGGAAAATTACGGACGTGCGGCACAGCATCGGTCCCGAACAGAATCCTGTCTTGATATTTCTCGAAGAAGGCGCGCGCCGCGCGGGGCTGCCGCCCCAACTCGCCAATCCGCGCAGCGATGTCGACGTTCATATTGGGCAGCCGGTCCATGGCCTGGCCGACGTTCTCCAGATTTTCCGCGAAGTTGCCCACATGCAGCGCAATGAACCGCGTGTTGGGATGACGCGCAATCATCCTGTTTCTCGCCTCCAGCAACTCAGCGTTCGTGGGAAAGCCTGGTCCGGCGAAAGACCAGTCAGGATGATTGTTGAGCTCTTCATAGCGCTCGTTAAAGCGGTCCGTGGGCGTGAAGAACGCGACCGGATCGGAGATGTGAATCGCGACTGGAATATTCAACTGTCCGCAGGCCTCCCACATGGGATCGAATCTGGGATCGTCAATTTTTACCAGCGCTCCAGTGGTAATGTTCTCTCGAAGGTAGAGGCCAAGCGTCTTGAGAATCTTGAGCCCGCGAGCCCCGTCCCGGTGCGCCTGCTCGATTGCCTGAGCCTGTATCTGCGGATAACCCGGCTCCAGGAAACGCGCGTAGGACGGCTCTGTGAATGTGTAGAAACGATCGCGAAAGCTCCTATCGTACGTCTCGATGGTTTTGGCCAGACCAGCGCCGAAGCCTCCGGTCAGATTGACCATGGCGCGTATATTCTTGCGATCCATTACCGGGATCACTTCCTCCGGAGGGGCATAGAAATTGCGTTCGCCGGCCAGGCAAACGCCGTTGACACACTTGCTTGACTCTGTGATGTGGGTGTGTATGTCGATTAGCGGGTAGCGTGCACGTTCGACACGGGTCTCACGCGCGTGCAGCATACTAGTGGGCTGATAGTCGGCAAGCTTGAGCGCCCCAGGCTTGGTTTGCTCTTGGTTGCTTGTGGGCGCCTTGATTCCCGCTTGCGCCGCAATGGTGGCCG
>Ga0302189_10000075_pt1 | contig 69567 bp, 52 predicted proteins | sample II_Bog_E2_2_FD_194551 | JGI IMG/M metagenome (GOLD analysis project Ga0302189, IMG submission 194551) | Peat permafrost microbial communities from Stordalen Mire near Abisko, Sweden - II_Bog_E2_2 | ecosystem: Environmental > Terrestrial > Soil > Wetlands > Peat | place: Sweden: Abisko...
TTGCGGCACGAGGGTGGGGCCGGGGGCTGGGGGCTGGGGCTGGGGATGGGGATGGGGATGGAATGTCAGGAATCTCTTCGGAGGAGGAAAAAACCCTGCCGCTCATTGGGGGAACGGCAGGGCGGAGGCGGATCTGGGAAATTATACGTTCTCCAGAGGTAGTTTCAGCTTGCGGTGATTCTCCTGGCTGGTCAATATCGACCACATTTGAAAAAGATTCTTGAGTTTTCTTCTTGAAGCGCCCCGACCCATCGAGCGGGGCAAAGGCGCTAGAATTTCACTATGACCGACCGTATGTCTTTGACTCTCGCCGAAGCCGACCCCATTGTGGCCCATGCACTCGACCAGGAAACCCTCCGCCAGCACGAGGGGCTGGAGATGATCGCCAGCGAAAACTTTGTCTCTGAAGCGGTATTAGAGGCGGCCGGCTCGATCTTCACCAACAAGTACGCCGAGGGCTACCCAGGGCGTCGCTACTATGGCGGCTGCGAATATGCCGACGTGGTGGAGAACCTGGCGCGCGAGCGGGCCAAACAGATCTTTGGCGCCGAGTTTGCCAACGTGCAGCCGCACTCCGGCTCGCAGGCCAACGCCTCGGCCTATGCTGCGGTCTTGAAGGCGGGCGACACCATCCTGGGCCTTGACCTCTCCCACGGCGGCCATCTGACCCACGGTCATAAATTGAGCTTCAGCGGCAAGCTCTACCACACGAGCTTCTACGGCGTGCGCAAGGACAACGAACTGATCGACTACGACCAGATGGAAGAGGTTGCCGAGCGCGAGAAGCCCAAGGTGATCATCGGCGGCGGCAGCGCCTATCCAAGACTCTGGGATTTTGCGCGGATGCGCGCAATCGCTGACAAGGTGGGTGCGGTGTACATCTTCGACATGGCGCATATCGCCGGGCTGGTGGCGGGCGGCGTTCACCCCTCGCCCGTGCCGCATGCGCACATCACCACGACCACCACGCACAAGACGCTGCGCGGGCCGCGCGCGGGCCTGATTGTTTGCGGCAAGGATTATGTTGTCGGCCCGAAGCCGGAACAGACCATTGGCAAGGAGATCGACAGGGCAGTCTTCCCCGGCCAGCAGGGTGGTCCGCTGATGCACATCGTGGCTGCCAAGGCTGTGGCATTGGGCGAGGCGTTGCGGCCCGAGTTCAAGACTTACGCCGCGCAGATTGTGGCCAACGCCAAGGTGCTGGCCGAGGCGCTCAAGGAGGCGGGATACCGCATCGTCTCCGGCGGGACTGATAACCACCTCATGCTGGTGGATGTATTTCAGAAGGGCATTCTTGGCTCAGAGGCGGAACTGGCGCTGGGCAAGGCCGGCATCACGGTCAACAAGAATACGATTCCGTACGATGTGAATCCACCGCTCAAGGCCTCGGGTATCCGCATCGGCACACCCGCGATGACTACGCGCGGCATGAAGGAGCCGGAGATGCGGCAGATTGCGACATGGATTGAGAAGGCATTGGCGCGGCGCAACGACGATGCGGCTCTGGAGCGGATTCGCGGCGACGTGGCCGAGCTGGCCAATCAATTCCCGCTCTATGCTTGGAGGCGCAGGCCCCAGGCCTGATCGCATAACCCCACAATTTGCTTAAGTCCCAGTGCCCCAATTCTTTGCGTTTTGTGCGAGGAATGGGGCATTGCAGTTTTTATTGAGGCGCAACTTGCATTCTGGTACCGGGTTGAATTTATTGTTATTGGAGATGACCCGCCAAGGGCAGAGGCGCAGCGGTGAATCGCTCTGCTCCCCCAGGGCATCCGGAGGTGATCATGAAAACCATTCATTTTGCATTGGCAACATTGCTGGTTCTTGCCGTTCCAGCGTTCGCGCAGCACCACGAGGGTGGAGGGCAACCCCGCTCTTCAGGCGGAGGAACTCACCAGGCGCCCCCGAAGAGCGGACCCAGGTCGTACAACGGCGCACCCCACGCGGTCGAGCCGAATCGCAGCTACAGCGACAAGGACGGCCACCCCAACGTCCCCCACGTGGATGGCAAGACCTGGGTCGGTCACGACACAGGCCGCGGCGACGCCAGCTATCATCTCGACCATCCCTTTGAGCATGGGCGCTTTACCGGCGGCTTTGGCCGCGGGCACGTGTGGCATCTTGGCGGCGGCGGCCCTGGCCGCTTCTGGTTCAACAATTGGTACTGGGATGTTGCGCCCTTTGACATGGCCTTCTGCGAGGGCTGGCTATGGGACACCGACCAGATCGTGATCTACGACGATCCGGATCACGAAGGCTGGTACCTGGCCTATAACGTGCGCCTCGGCACCTATGTGCATGTGGAGTATCTGGGCTCGTAAGCCGCGGAGTTGAAGCACGAGACAGTAACTCGACGGAATGGGGGATGGGCCGCAAGGCCTGTCCCCCTTTTGTCTCTCTGGCGGCATTTGACGTGGCGGAAGGGAATGGTCATGCTTCCGGCGAAGCGATAGAATAAGTCGTCTGTCCGGGGCAACCGCCGAGGTGTTGAAAGGCGGCAATGCTCCGATCTTGTCTGAAATCGCCGAGGCTCTGAAATGAAGCGTCTACCCGTTCGTCTTCTGGTCCTGTTTTTCGCTTATGCCGGCATGTTGACTGCCATGAGTGCAGCGCCCGCGCCTGCTCCGATCGTTCTCACCGGCGCAGACCGGCGGCCTGCCATCTCGCTCGATGGCGACTGGGCATCTATTGTCGATCCTTACTTCAACGGTCTGTTCAGCTTTCATCACGAGGTGAAGAAGGATGGTTTTTTTCTCAACCGCAAAGCCCAGCCCGGCGATCAGTTTGTGACGGAGTACGACTTTTCCAAAGCGCCGACGTTGAAGGTGCCCGCCGACTGGAATACGCAGCGGGAGTCGCTGTTTTTCTACGAAGGGCCGGTCTGGTATGAGCGCGACTTCACTTATCAGCCGAAGGAGCATACGCGGGTCTTTCTGCATGTGGGCGCGGCGAATTACCGGTCCTATTTCTGGGTCAACGGGCAGAAGGTCTGCGAGCACGAGGGCGGCTACACGAGCTTCAACTGCGAGGTGACAGCGGTGATTCATGCGGGGGCCAACTTTGTTGTCGCCGCGGTGGATAATACGCGCCACGAAGACGGCGTGCCGACGCTGGAGACCGATTGGTGGAACTATGGCGGGCTCACTCGGTCGGTGTCGCTGATCGAGGTGCCGGAGACTTTCATCGATCAATACGATGTGCATCTGAGCCGGACTGAGGATTCGGTGATCGAAGGCTGGGTGCATTTCGAAGGCCCGTCGGATGCAATGCTTGGGACTAGCGTGGAGGTGAAAATTCCTGAGTTGAATGCCAAGTTGTCGACGAGTTCCGACAAGATCGGTTGGGTGTACTTTCATGGAAAGGTGGAAGGTTTGCAGCGCTGGTCACCGGAGACGCCGAAGCTCTATAAGGTTCGAATCACTGCGGGACAGGACAGTATCGAGGAGTTGATCGGCTTTCGCACCGTGGAGACACGCGGGACGCAGATTCTGTTGAATGGCAAGCCGATCTTTTTGCGTGGCATCGCCATCCATGCCGAGGCGCCTTACCGCACGGGGCGTGCGAACACCGACAAAGACGCCGAGACGCTCCTGGGCTGGGCCAAAGAGCTGGGCTGCAATTTTGTGCGGCTGGCGCACTATCCGCACGATGAGTCCATGCTGCGCGCCGCCGACCGCATGGGATTGCTGGTGTGGTCGGAGAATCCGGTCTACTGGGCGTTGCAGTTCGATAATCCCAAGGTGCTGGCCAAGGCCGAGCAGCAGTTGGACGAAGAGATTGGAACATCGCGCAATCACGCCTCGATCATTCTCTGGTCGATGGCCAACGAGACACCTGCGACCGAGGCGCGTACAAAATTCATTGAAACGTTGGCAGGCCGCGCTCGCACTCTTGACTCGACAAGGCTGATTACCGCGGCTCTGCTGGTGCGCGCCGAGGGAAAGACAAAGATTGTGGATGACGCGCTGGGCAAGACGCTGGATGTGATCGGCATCAATGAATACATCGGCTGGTACGAGGGAAAGCCTGAATCAGCCGACACAACTCAATGGCGCATCGACTACGACAAACCTCTGATCGTGAGTGAATTTGGCGGAGGAGCCAAGGCAGGCCTGCATGGAGGCGAAGACGAGCGCTGGACTGAGGAGTATCAGGCCAACATCTATCGCCATCAATTCGGAATGCTCAACCGCATTCCGCAACTGAGAGGGATGAGCCCGTGGATTCTGATGGATTTCCGTTCGCCGAACCGGCCTCTTGTGGGCATTCAGGATGAGTTCAACCGCAAGGGACTTATCTCGGACCAGGGCCAGAAGAAGCAGGCGTTTTTCATTTTGCAGAAGGCCTATGAAGAGAAGACCGTGGGCCGGCCGGAATGAATCGTCGAGAATTGTACCGTCTCAAAATGGGCCAGATGATTCACGAACCGGGGGCGAGTGAGTTATCCTTGACTAATGACCAATGAATCCATAGTTGCCCTCATCGACCAAGAAATCGCAAAGCTAACCCAGGTCCGCGCACTGCTGGCCTCCACCGGCAAGGTCGCCGCCAAGGTGACCGACCACATTGCCAAGAAGGCCGCGAAGGCCGCTCCCGCCAAGAAGGCGAAGAAGCGCCGCACGTTGAGCCCCGAGGCGCGCAAGCGGATTGCCGATGCGCAGCGCAAGCGCTGGGCTGCTCAGAAGGCCAAGAAGTAGTTTGAGCCTGAGGGCGCTAGAGCAAAACCAGGGAAAATATAGCCTGATTCGCATCGAAGTGGGTCGCCGCTCTCTCCACCCCAGCGACGTAGACCTGTCGCTGGGAACCCCGGCCTGTTGGTTGCGCCGACTTGAGTGCAGAGGCTCCGGGATACGTCTTCCCTGGTTTTGCGCTCGCCGCCCTCATGACTCAACTCGAAAAACCAGTCGAACAACTTAGAGTCCCGCGATCACCAGCATGCGCGGCTCGGTCATCTCCTCGATGGCCGAGTGGATGCCTTCGCGGCCCAGGCCCGAGTCCTTGACGCCGCCGAAGGGCATGGGGTCCAGGCGCCATCTTGGCGTGTCTCCCACGATCAGTGCACCCGCTTCGAGCTCGCGATAGGCGGTGAGGATGGCGCATCAAGAGTGGATGAGTCCGCAGCCATCTCCATTGCGAGACTCCGAGTCCTAAAAAGCTTGCTACCCGCCGGGTTCGAGTCTAATGTGTTGCCAGCGACTTCAGCGTCTCCAATGAACGGAGGTAGTTCATGCGTTGGTCCGTTCGAATTCTTGCGGAGGCTTTTTTGCTATTACTTCTTGCCTTGCCGGCGGCCCCACAAGTGTCCAACAGCTCCGGTGAACAAAACCCGGAAGCACTGACTGCTCTCTATAACCAGGCGATGCAAGCCAAGGAGTGGCCCCGCGCCGTCGCCGTCGCACAGCAACTGGTAGCGCTCAAAGCTACGTCTCTGAACCTGAAGTTACTGGCGAATGCGCAGCTTTATTCAGGCTCGGCGGATGAAGCCTTGGCAACTTACGGCCAAGCCCTGGCTGCGGCGGGAAAGGAAAAGCCCGCTGAAGGCCAGCTTATGGCAGGCTGGAGAGACGGCCTGTCGCAGATCTACGTTGGCGAGGGCAATGCGCTGCTCAAGCTTAAGCGCACCGACGGGGCGATCGAGTCGTATAACCAATCTGCCGAGTTCGCAGCCAACGCCGGGCTGGCTTACTTCAATGTTTGCGCCGTGCTGTACAACATTGGGAAGACGCAGGAGTCGGCGGCGGCCTGTCGCAAGTGCGTGCAGGCGGATCCCACCAGGGCCAATGCATGGTTCATCCTGGGATCAGTTCTCTTTGCCGATGCACCGATCAACGCACAAGGCAAAGTTACGGCCTCGCCCGAGACGCGAGAGGCGCTTGAGAAGTATCTAGCGCTCGCCCCGGACGGCCCGCACGCCGCCGATGTGAAAGCCATGCTGGAGATGATCGCAAAGTAGAGACTGGCCTCATGCGAGTCCGGCGATCACCAGCATGCGCGGCTCGGTCATCTCTTCGATGGCAGAGTGGATGCCTTCGCGGCCCAGGCCCGAGTCCTTGACGCCGCCGAAGGGCATGGGGTCCAGGCGCCAGCTTGGAGTGTCTCCCACGATCAAGGCGCCTACTTCGAGTTCACGGTAAGCGGTCAGGATCAGGCCGGCGTCGCGCGTCAGCAAGCCGGCTTGCAGGCCGTACTTCGAGTGGTTGACATCGGCCAGCGCCTGCTCGAAGTCGTCGTAGGGCTCGATCACAACCACCGGACCGAAGACCTCTTCGTCGCGTATCTTCATGCCCGGCTTGGTTCCGGTGAGAACGGCCGGCGTCACCATGGAGCCGTGGCGCTGGCCGCCTGCGACCAGCTTGGCGCCGCCCTCGACGGCCTCCTTGATCCAGGCTTCCACGCGCTCGGCGTCGGCCAGCCGGATGAGCGGGCCTACTTCGGTTGCTTCCGAAGCCGGATCGCCTGCCACGAGCTTGCCGGCTGCCTCGACGACCTTCCATAAAAAGGTCTGGTAGATCTTGCGATCGACAAAGACACGTTGTACGCTCACGCAGGATTGGCCCGCGTAACCGAAGGCCGCGTGCGCGGTGCGGAAGGCCGCGTCGTCGAGGTCGGGCCAGTCGCCGTGGACGATGAGCGCCGCGTTGCCGCCCAACTCCAGCAGCACGCGTTTGCGACCTGAATGAACCTTCAGCTCCCAGCCCACCTTGGCCGAGCCGGTAAAGCTGACCAGCTTGATGCGATCTTCCTTTTCGGCCAGCCATGAGGTGTCTGCGTTGCTCAGCGTCAGCACGGCCAGTGCCTCCTCCGGCCAGCCGGCCTTCAGAATCACCTCGCCAAGCGCGAGTGCGGTAAACGGAGTCTCCGGCGCGGGCTTGAGAATCACCGGGCAGCCGGCGGCCAAGGCGGGCGCTACCTTATGCGCTACCAGATTTAATGGGTAGTTGCATGGCGTAATGGCCAGCACCGGTCCCATCGCGAAGCGCTGCACCAGCCCCCAGCGGCCTTCGTTGCCTTCGGTCAGGTCCAGCGGAATGCTCTCGCCGCCCAGCCGCACGGTCTCCTCGGCCGCGGTCTTGAAGGTGAGCACGGCGCGATCCACCTCAGTCCGCGCGAGGCGGATTGGCTTGCCTGCCTCGACCACAATCAACTGAGCAAAGCGCTCCTTCTGCTCGATGAGCGCGGCGGCCACATCTTCCAGGATCTCGCGGCGCTTCCAGCGCGGCAGCGCGCGGGTGCGGCGCAGGCTGGCCACGGCATGGTTCACCGCCTGGCGCGCGTCGGCGCGCGTCGCCACGGTGACCCGCCCCACCAGCCCCTTGTCCCAGGGCGAGTGCACCTCGAGCGTTTCGCCTTCGATCCATTCTTTGCCGCAAAGCAGAAATCCCGTCTGTGTCCCTGGCCGCATCTTCATAGTGTTGGAGCTCCCGTCTGCTCTGCACTGGATTCTACAAGGGCGGGGCGCGCGAGGGGCAGAATACTGGCATGGCCGGAGATTGCCGTCGCGACGAAGTCCCAGCGCGGTACACTGTTTGCCTATGATCCACAACGGCCGCAGCCGCAAACTTCCCTTCGATCTTGACGACGCATTGGCGCATCTTCGCGCCGCCGACGCCAAGCTTGCCGCGCTCATCGACCGTGCCGGCGCCTTCACGCTCAGGCTCGATCCTTTGCCCTCGCTCTTTGAATCACTATTGGAGTCGATCCTCTACCAGCAGTTGCACGGCAAGGCTGCGGCCACAATTCACAGGCGTGTGCGCGAGTATTTTGGCGGCGACCCGGCGCCGCAACTGCTGCTCGACACGCCGGATGATCCGCTGCGCGCCGCCGGTGTCTCAGGCAACAAGATCAGGGCGTTGCGCGATCTGGCCGCCCGCACCCTGGACGGAACTGTTCCCACGACCTCAGCGATCAAGAAGCTGTCTGACGCGGAGATTGTCGAGCGGCTCACCGAGGTTCGCGGCATCGGTCCGTGGACGGTAGAGATGCTGCTGATCTTTCGGCTGGGCCGGCCCGATGTGCTGCCGGCGACCGACTACGGAGTGCGCAAGGGCTTCGCGCTCACCTTCCAGCGCTTGCCCAAAACCCGTCCCCTGGCCGCGGAAGATCTGCCCAAGCCGGAGGTGCTGTTCAAAAGGGGAAAGCGCTGGGCGCCGTTCCGCTCCGTGGCCAGTTGGTACCTGTGGCGGGCCTGCGATCTGGCTAAGAACACTGCGCCGTCGGGCCGCTCCAGCCTACAATAATGAAACACAGCCAGTTCACCGCCAGGCGACCCGGGGAAACTTCATGCCCGCAAATAAACGTTTTATCTGCATTCACGGTCACTTTTACCAGCCGCCGCGCGAGAATCCCTGGCTGGAGACAGTCGAGACGCAGGACTCGGCCGCGCCCTACCACGATTGGAACGAGCGCATCTGCGCGGAGTGCTATGCGCCGAACGGCGCGGCGCGCATTCTGAATAACAAGAACCGCATCATGCGCATCGTGAATAATTACGCGCGCATCAGCTTCAACTTCGGCCCCACGCTGCTCAGTTGGCTGGTGGAGAACGCACCGCGCACCTACCGCATGATTCTGGACGGCGAACGCCGCAGCCGCAAGGCATTTCGCGGGCACAGTTCGGCAATGGCGCAGGTCTACAACCACATCATCATGCCGCTGGCCAGCCGCCGGGACCGCATCACCCAGATTCGCTGGGGCATCGCCGACTATCAGCGCCACTACGGTACCGCACCCGAGGGCATGTGGCTGGCCGAGACCGCGGCCGACAACGAATCGCTGGAGCTGATGGCCCAGCACGGCATCAAGTTCACGGTGCTTGCGCCGCACCAGTGCCGGCGCATACGCCCGCTGCGAGAGGGTGCGAACTGGGTAGACACGCCCGGCGCGACTGTGGACACGACCCACCCCTACCTAGTTCGCTTCGACTCCGGCGCCTCAATCGCCGTTTTTTTCTACGACGGACCCACCTCGCGGGCTATCGCCTTTGAGGGACTGCTCAACTCCGGCGAGAGCCTTGCGGCGCGGCTCAAGGCGGGATTCAAAGACAACGCGCAGCCGCAATTGGTTCATGTGGCGACGGATGGCGAGTCGTACGGCCATCATCACAAATACGGCGAGATGGCGTTGGCGTACGCTCTGCGCATGCTCGAAGGCGACAAGACCGTCAACCTGACCAACTACGGCAGCTTCCTGGAGCAGTTTCCCCCCGAGTACGAGGCAGAGATCGTCGAAGACACCTCCTGGAGTTGCGTCCACGGCGTCGAGCGCTGGCGCTCCAATTGCGGCTGCAACAGCGGCACGCCGGGCTTCGGCCAGGCGTGGCGTGCGCCGCTCCGCAAGGCTCTCGACGAGTTGCGCGACGGCCTTGTCCCGCTGACCGAGCAGGAGGGCGCCAAGCTCTTCAAAGACGTCTGGGCTGCTCGCGACGGATACGTCGATGCCATGCTCGATCACAGCCCGCAGTCGGTGGAGCAGTTCTTCCGCAAGCACCAGCTTCACGCCCTCACGGTGCCGGAGCGCGTGCGCGGCCTGGAATTGATGGAGATGCAGCGCCACGCCCAGCTGATGTACACCAGTTGCGGATGGTTCTTCGACGACATTTCAGGCATTGAGACGGTGCAGGTGATCGCCTACGCCGCGCGGGTGCTGCAACTGGCCAGGGAGATCTCCCTGGAATTGGCCGCGCCACTGGAGCCTGCGTTTCTGGCTCGCATGGCCGAGGCCCGCTCCAACGTGGCCAAGGCGGGCGACGGCGCACAGATCTACAAGGAGCAGGTCAGCACCAAGCAGTTGGGCCTGGAGCAGGTCGCGGCCCACTACGCCATCAGTTCCATCTTCTCCTCGTTTGCGGAAGAGACCGATCTTTTCAGTTTCCGCGTCTGGCGCAACTCCTACGATGTGTATACCTCCGGACGTGGAAGGCTGGCCCTGGGCAGGGTCAAGATCGTCGGCGCCATCACCGGAAAGCAGCGGAGCTTTTCCTTTGCCGTTCTTCACTTCGGCGACCAAAACATCACTGCCGCTGTAAAGGCCTACGAGCCGGAGGATGCGCCCGCCTTCGAGGCCTTTGCCGGCCAGGCTGCAGGATTCGTTCAGCGGGCCGACTTCCCCGAGGTGATTCGCCTGCTGGACCGCTACTACGGCCATATGGACTACTCGCTCATCTCGCTCTTCGGCGACGAGCAGCGGCGCATCGTGCAAATCATTCTCACCTCAACGCTCTCTGACATCGAGAGCTCCCTTACCTCTATCTACGAAGACCACGCCAGCCTGCTGCACTTTCTCTCTCAGGCCGGACTGCCCAAGCCGCCCGCTCTCACCCTGGCCGCCGGCTTCGCCATCAATGCGGGCCTGCGGCGCGCCCTGGAGAGCGATCCCATCGACCAGCCTCAACTTCGCTCTTTCCTCTCGCTGGCCCGAGCCGATCAGGTGCCACTGGAGACGGCCACGCTCTCCTACATCGCCGACCTGCGCATGAAACGCGCCATGATCGACCTGCAAATGTCCTCCGGTTCGCTGGAGATGCTGGACCGGGCGCTCGGGCTGGCACGCACACTGGCCGAACTGCCCTTCGATCTGAATCTCTGGCAGGCGCAGAACATCTGGTACGAGGTTTTCCGCACATCGAGCTACGCCCTCACCGCGCTGGCCGCCGACGACCGCCCGCGCTGGGACAAGAATTTCAGCGATCTGGGAACGTGCCTGTCGATCGATTGTGCCGCCATAGGCGCGCAGGATCCAGCCGCGGTGACTACGGGGGATTGAGGCTGTGTCGGGTGAATTCCAAATCGACCCGCTTTGTATCAGGGCACGACTTTAGTCGTGCCGCAAATCCAGCGAAAACAACAGGGCTTTAGCCCCTGCGGGAGGCGTTCTCCCGCGTACCGAACACTCGGCAGATTTACCGGACAGCGCCTGGAGCCTCTTACGAACTTTCCCGGTGAGCTTTGAGACGGTGGCCTCTGTCGTATTTTGGCGCCGTCAGAATTGGTAGACTGAGAAAAGAGTTCACCCAGGGGCTGGCGCGAAATGTTGTCTGAGACTGCACAACGGGACACACTTCTTGATGCGGATGGGCCTGCAATAGGTTGCCCGCCGGAGAAGCAACTCGCGCCGAAATGGTTTGCCGTCTATACCTCGCCCCGCCATGAAAAACGTGTGGATCAGTATTTGACACTCAGGGAGATCGAGCATTATCTGCCCCTTTATCATCCGCGGCGCAGGTGGAGCGACGGCTCGACGGTCACCCTGGATCTTCCGCTGTTTCCCGGCTACATCTTTGTCCGTATCGACCGGAGTGAGCGTGTGCGCGTTTTGGAAGTGCCAGGGGTTCTGACGGTTGTAGGCGGTCCGGGACGCCAACCGGCTCCTTTGCCGGAGGCGGAGATCGAGGCACTGCGTGCCGGCCTGCATCTTCGCCGCGCCGAGCCGCACCCATTGCTGACCGCAGGGCAGCGGGCTCGGATTCGATCAGGCGCTCTGGCAGGGATGGAGGGTGTCGTGGTGCGGCAGAAGGGCAGCCTGCGCGTGGTCCTCACGGTAAACCTCATCCTGCAAAGCGTGGCCGTGGAGGTGGATGGATCGGAGTTGGAGCCCATGGATTCCAGCGTTCCCAGCACTCAAAAGAGCTGCGCGGCCTGGCCCGGTCTTCGCACCTCTCAAGGACCGTACGGCAGCAGCGGAAGACTGGCCTGGTCGTAGTGCAAGAGTCCCCCGCCAGTCGGGCTTGGTGCTATGCAATCCGGCGGAACGCGACCACCCTTCGTGGAATCTCTGAAAATCTCTCCTCGCGGTTCATCCCACCATTTCGGCCCCTCATCCGCTTTTCCAACCTCTCGTCCGGAACCCCGTGCGCGCCCGGTATCGCAGGGTCTACGTTCATGATGAGCAAGCACAAGGAAAGGGAATGGCCCATGGAAGAAATCGTCAACGTCGAGGCAGTGAGCCGAAGATTTTCTCTGGACGATGGTTCACCCCACCATCCGGCCCACAGTTTTGTCAGCGCTCTCTCTGACGCCAGCCTGCGTGTCACCGCGGGCGAGTTTCTGGCCATCTCCGGCCCCAGCGGCAGTGGCAAGACGACCCTCTTGAACCTGATTGGCTGCATCGACCAGCCCACCTCGGGCCGGATTCTCGTAGACGGCGTAGACACATCCAGGCTTAAGCCGGGCAGCATGGCCACGCTGCGCCGTGAAAAGATCGGCTTCGTCTTTCAGACCTTCAACCTCATCCCGGTTTTCACGGCCGCAGAAAACGTCGAGTACCCGCTCCTGATTCAGGGCGTCGGTAGTCGCGAACGCCGGTTACGGGTAGCAGAGGCGCTTGAAAGCGTCGGTCTCTCGGCCCGCGCCCAGCAACGCCCCGACCTGCTCTCGGGCGGCGAACGCCAGCGCGTGGCTGTGGCCCGCGCCATCGTCCATCGCCCCGCCCTGGTGCTGGCCGATGAACCCACCGCCAACCTCGACACGCACAACGCAACTCAACTCATCGACCTCATGCACGGCCTCAATCGCCGCCTCGGTCTCACTTTCATCTTCTCCACCCACGATGCCCGCCTGCTCGAGCACACAGAGCGCATTGTCCGCCTCTGCGACGGCGAAGTGGTTTCAGATAACTCGACCGAAGGAGGCAGCCGTGGCTAAGTTTCTTCTTCTCGCCTTTCGCAACGTCTTCCGCAACCGCCGCCGCACCATGATGACTCTCTTCATGGTGGGTGGAGGCGTTGCCGGGCTGCTGCTGGTTGGCGGCTTCTTTGCCTTCATGTTTTGGGGCCTGCGCGAAAGCACCATCAATAGCGGTCTGGGTCACATGCAGATCTTCACCGCCGACCACTTCAATCGCGACGAGGTTCGCGTCCTCGATACAGGCATCGATAACTGGCGCCAGGTGGCCGCTACCGCCAAGACCGGCGAACACGTGCGCGGCGTTGCCCCGCGCATCGATTTTTACGGCATGGTGTCAAACGGCGACAAATCCTCGGTCTTCGTGGGCAGCGCGGTCGATCCTGCAGCCGAGAGCAGCCTTGGATTCAGAACTTACTTCATCTCCGGCCGCGATCTCGACCCCAAGCCGGGCGGCGAGGTTGAAGCGCTCATCGGCGTCGGTCTGGCCAAGTCAATGAACGTCAAAGTTGGCGACGGGTTGACGTTGCTGGCCATGACCTCCGACGGCGCTCTCAACGGAGTCGATGTTCAGATCGTGGGCATCGTGAATTCAGGCGTCGCTGAAATGGACGCGCGCTATCTCCGCATTACGCTCCCCTCCGCTCAGCGCCTGCTGCAAAGCGATCGAGTGACCAATCTCGTTGTCGGCCTGGACAGGACCGAGAACACTGACGAGGTTGCGGCCGAACTCGCTCCTCGCCTGCGCGGACTGCCGCAAAAGTTAGTCCTTAAAAAATGGATCGACCTGGCCACCTATTACAAACAGGTCCGCACGCTCTTCAGCACGATCTTTGTCTTCCTGGGAGTGATCGCGTTCTTCATGGTCCTCATGTCGAGCGTTAATACTCTGTTGATGACCATGTTTGAACGCACTCGCGAGATAGGCACCATGCTGGCCATGGGCACGCCTCGCGCATGGATTGTGGCGCTGTTCATGCTTGAGGCGACTCTCATCGGCATCCTCGGCGCCTTAGTCGGAGTCCTGGGCGGCAATCTCCTCGGCTTCATCTTGAACCACTCCGGGCTTCATCTTCCGCCGCCGCCAGGGAACACATATCCTTTGGCGTTCAAGGTTCTTCACGTGCCCAGCCTGATGATCGGCTCCTCGTTGCTGGTGATCGTCTCGCTGGCGCTCGCATCCATACTCCCGGCGATCCGCGCATCCCGGCTCAGAATTGCGGAGGCTCTTTCCCATGTTTAGGATCAATTGCGTTTTGCGAACATTCCTGCTGCTTTTTTTCTTCGGCTTTCTTCTCGCTTATGTGTTTGTCTGCCACGCCGCAACCCCGGCAACTCCTGACGCCGGGGCTCTGCTCAAGCGCTCCGACGCATACCGCAATGGATGGCCCTCGTTTGTCTTGCATGTCAAGATCACTCACTACGAATCCGGCAAGAATGACGAGGATAAACTCTACGAGGTTTCGCAGAAGGGAACGGAGAAGACTTATGTCGAGTTTCTAAGTCCACGCGAAAAGGGCCAGCACCTTCTCATGCTGGGAGACGATATGTGGGTCTATCTGCCTGACACCAGCAGGCCCATCCGCATCACCCCGCTTGAACGCCTCAATGGCGATGCCTCGAACGGAGACGTGGCCCACACCAACTACGCCGTCGATTACTTGCCTGTCTTTCTTCGCACCGAAAAGGTTGGCGCAGAGGACTGTTATGTGCTCGATCTCACCGCCAAGCGAAAGGGCGCAACTTATCAGAGGATTCTCTACTGGCTGCGCGTTACAGATGCGCGCCCGGTGAGGGCCGAGTTCTATCTCACCTCAGGCAAACACATCAAATCAGCCACATTTGACGAATACGAATCGGTCGAAGGCAAGACTCAGCTCCGCCGCTGGACCCTCTATGACGAAATCCGCCATAACTCGCACAGCGTGCTCGAGTACTCCGGCATTGCCCCACGCGACCTGGCCGACAAGCTCTTCTACCAAGGGCGGACAGATCGGTTCTGATCATCATGAGGCTGCGCTTCGCAATTACGATCGCATTCGGACTCTGCGCAGGGCCGCTCTTGGCGTTGGCGCAGGATGACCCGCCGTCGGAGCCCCGCCATGACTTCCGCTACACTATCTCGGCTATCAATGACGCAACGTTTTATAGCTCCCTTCGGCCGCCTCTGCCGCCGTCTGCGAACATGCTGAATGATCCCTCTGTCACCCTGCTTCAAAATCAATTGCTACTTGAGCCGTCCTTCACTCTGCGCTACCGGTCTCGCTGGAGTCTCGCGTCGAGCGTGGCGGGCCTGGCCGATTCCTATCGCGGCCTTTCTGCGACGGACTTTGATCTTCCGCCGGATAACCCCGTTGCCTCCGCTGCCCTCAATGCAGCGCTTGAGCCGTATTCTGGTACGCATACCCAGTTTCGCGTCAAAGAGGCTTACGGCGGCCTCTCGGCAGGGGACTTCGACTTTATGGTCGGCCGGAGAATCGTGCGCTGGGGCACCGGCTATGCATTCACTCCGGCTGGGGTGCTCGATCCGCCCCGCGATCCCACCAACCCCACTGACCGCTTGAACCTCAATCAAGGCCGCGACATGGTGAAGGCCGACTTTGTTCACGGCCCGCATGCAATGTCGCTGGTCTGGTCCTCTGCCGCGCTCGCGCCGGCGAACGCAAACCTGCACGATACAACCGCTTTCCGGTATAACATTCTGGTGCATGGATTCGATACTTCGCTGATCGCAGGCGACGACCGCGGCGGAGACGCCTTTGGCGGTCTTACCTTCACCCGCGTCTTCGGCCAGGCCTGGGAGTTGCATGGTGAGGCCGCCTGGCGCGAGCAGGGAGCGGTGCTCGCGGGCGCCAAGTACATTACGCCGATCGGCGTTTCCTTCATCGGCGAGTTCTACGCCCCGCCTAACATCCCATACTATCGAGATAGGTCAATCTCTCCACTGGCAGGACGCCAGCACTACGCGTTCCTGTATGCAGGCAAGTCTCGGTTGCGCGAGTTACCCGGATGGAAGCAATGGGATCTCAGCGGATCTGTGGTTACAAACCTCGATGATCGGAGTTATACCGCCATCTTTGACGCCACGCGGCGATTCGGCAGTCACTTTTCCTCCTATTTGCACCTTGAGATTCCGCAAGGCAGCAAGACCTCGGATTACGGTGCGACTCCATACTCCGCGGCTACTTCAGTGGGGGTTCGATTTCAGCTATGACAGTCAAGGTCAATATGGTTGTACCCAATCTTTCGACGAAGCCCGCGCAAAGTCGTGGCCGCCTGTCGACGTTATTCAAGGCGATATTGATTATTTGCACCGTTACGCTGATTATTATCGCGCTCTTCCTCTCGCTGGGAATCATCCGGTTGCCGCAATTCGGCATCAATATCCTCGCGGCTTTTGTTTATACGGCGATGATAGCCCTGCCTTCGATGTTTCTGCTCGACAGGATTGGTCATCGCTGCACCGATCAATACACCCGTCTGGTGGCTCTCATGCAGGCGCTTGCGCTGGTGTTCACGGCCACCTTCGGTTGTCTTGCAGCCGGCCTTGTTTTGCAGATCGTCGGCATTTTACCTTATGGCACGTATTGGCCCCATTTTCGGGCGAACCTTGCTTTCAGTATTGTCATCTCGCTGGTGGTCGGGCTGAGCATCTCCTTTTACGAGTCGCTGCGCTCCAGGTTTCAGGTAGCCCAACTCGAACTGCGCACAAAGCAAGTTGAGCAGGAGCGTGCCTATAAGCTGCTGGCGGAGGCACGGCTCTCCGCGCTCGAATCCCGCATCCATCCCCACTTTCTTTTCAACACGCTCAACTCCATCGCGGCGCTGATTCCGAGAGATCCGCAGTTAGCCGAAGATACCGTCGGCAAACTTGCCTCATTGCTTCGCTTCTCGCTCAACGCAAACCAAAGCGGCCTCGTACCGCTCAGACAGGAACTCAAGATCGTCCGCGATTATCTCGAAATCGAGAAGACCCGCTTTGGTCCGCGCCTGATGTATGAGATCGCCGCGCCCGCAGCTTTGGACGCCGTCAAAGTGCCTCCGCTTTCTCTGCAATCGCTGGTCGAGAACGCCGTGAAGCACGTGGTTTCCAAGCGGCAACAAGGGGCAACGATTCAAATTGTTGCAGCCGAGGACTCGGGTCGCGTTATTCTCGAAGTCATCGACGACGGCCCCGGCTTCGCGCTGGAAGCCATCACGCCCGAGCACGGTATCGGCAATCTCATCGCGCGTCTTGAACTCTTGTTTGGCGCCGACGGCCGGCTCGAAGTAACTCGCGTTAACGAAAAGACCGCCGTTCGCCTTTCTTTTCCCGCATCATTGGAATAATTATGGATGACTCTCCGCTTCGCGCTTATCTCGTCGATGATGAACCGCTGGCCATCGAGCGGCTCGAACGGCTGCTGGCGAACGCCGGCGGCTTACGCATTGCGGGAAGCGCCATCGATCCGGCTCAAGCATTGGAGTTTCTGAACGGCGAATCCGGCGAAACGGTCGATGTGCTCTTCCTTGATATTCAGATGCCCGTTCTGAATGGCTTCGATCTGCTTTCGCGACTCAACCGGCAGCCCTTCGTCATCTTCACCACCGCCTACGATGAATATGCTTTGCGAGCTTTTGAAGTGAACTCCATTGACTATCTTATGAAGCCCATCGAGCCTGAGCAGTTGGCGCGAGCGCTCAAAAAGCTCGACCGGCTTCGACCGACCGTGAAGCCAGACTGGCAGCGCAATCCCGGCTTACCCGCTCTGCTCAAGGAGCTGGCCGCATCGCTGCGCGGAGAGCGGCAAGACTATCCGCGCCGCATCGCTTCGCGCGTGGGTGAGCGCATCGTGTTTCTCGACCTCGATGCTGTAACTCATTTTATGGCCCAGGACAAGCTTACGTACGCATTGGTTGCGGGGCGCCAGCACTGTGTCGATCAAACAATCGCCGAACTCGAGCGGCGGCTTGATCCGGCAAAGTTTATGCGCGTCCACCGCTCAGCGCTCGTGAATGTGGACTGGATTCACGAGGTCAACTCGTGGTTTGCCGGCAAGGTGATTCTTTCCCTTAAAGATCCTCAGCGCACACAGATTCCCGTAGCTCGTGATCGCGTTCGCTCGCTGAAGTCGCGCTTGGGTTTCTAGCGCGTGTTGCAAGGATGATTTAGCAGTTTGTGGAGCAGTTTCGCAGGGGCTGAAGCTCGCTGATTTACGGCCCTTTTCGGCACGACTGAACAAGCTGCGGAAAAAGGCCTGAATTGAAGCATGAGGGCCGAGAACATGCCTCAGGGGCTAAAGCCCGCTTCCATTATGCTGCCCTTGCGGCGCGACTGAAGTCGTGCCCTGACGCTTGTCGTGGCTCCGCAGGAGTTTTTCCGCGACCTGAGAAGTCGTTCCCGGATACAAAGCGGGACGATGTGGTATTGAGCAGACAGAGCCTAAAGTCGTGCGCTTCAAAACATCGTCATCAAGCGGCCCAGAAAACCCAAGTTGTCAGTCCAGGGCTTCCGGCCTATTGAACTGGCGGCTTGGACGGCGCGATGTCCTTCTGGGCGGGTGCAGCTTGTGGACCAGGCGCAGCGGGAGCATTCTGCGGAGATGCATCTGCCGGCTTTTCCGCCGGCGTCTGGCTTGCGGTCTTCTGGCGCTGATCGGCAGCCTTCTGCAATTCCTCTTGACGCCGCGTCTTTTCGGCATCTGCTTCGGCGTCGGTGACGTAGCGGAAGACCTGCAAGCGTCCTGGGTATTGCTCGGTGGTGAAGACCCGATTCTGCTTGTCGATGGCGACTCCCACCAGCGCTTTGAACTGGCCGGGCAACTCTCCGTGTCCGACGCCGACGTACGTCAGCAACTGGCCCTCACGATTGAAGACCTGAAGCCGGTCTTCCATCTCGTCGGCCACCCAGATGTGCCCATCGCCATCCACCGCGATGCCCTTGGGCCGGGCGAAGGTTCCTGGACCATCGCCGTGCTTGCCAAAGAGGCTGATGAAGTTTCCGTCGGCATCGAAGATCTCCACCCGGTTGTTGAGGGTGTCGGTCACGTAGACGTTGCCGTCTTTATCCAGCGCCACGCCCTGCGGCGCGCCAAAGTCGCCTGGCGTGGTGAGGAAGTGGTTCTTGCCGCCGGTTCCGATCCGTCGCAGCAGCTTGAGCGTGTCCGCGTCGTAGACAATGACCTGGTCCTGCTGGGTATCCACGACATAGAGGAAACGGTTCTCCGTATCGATGGCCAGGCCTACCGGATCGACCAGGCCCTCGGTGATCTGGTTTTCGACTTCGTGCTTGGTGTTGAAGATCAAGACGCGGCGCATCTTGCCGTCGGAGACAAAAAGCCGGTCGTCGTCGTCGATGGCGAGGCCGTTGATCCAGCCGAAGTGGGCTTCGTAGCCATTACGAAGAAGCTGCGTATCGCGGGTCTCCGGGTTGAAGATGAAGACGGCCCCGACTCTTTGATCGGCCACGTACACCAGGCCCTTGGAGTCGATGGCGATGCCGTAGGGGCCGATCAGCTGGAAGGGAAAGGTCTTGGGATTGAATTTTTCGGCCTGTGACTGCCCGCCCGCCAGACGGTCCATCCATGTCGGCTTGGGTTTGGCGTTGGCTGCCGGGGTGTAATCGACCTTCGCTCCTGCAAAGTAATCGAGCCAGCGAACGCGCGCGATGTTGGGCGGACTTGGCCACGCCAGTTTAGTGGGGTCAAAGGGAAATTTGCGCGGGCCCACCTCGGGCGCGGGTGCGGCATCGACTTTCTTCTTCTTTTCTGCACGGGCGGAAGAGGGCTGTGCCAGGCCCAGCGCCAGCAGGAGTAACACAGCGAGCAGCTTGCCAATGCGCATCGAATTGAAAGGGAAGCGAAACATCATGATCTCCGGTTACTTTTCTGGGGAAGTCGTCTGCTTCATATCGAGCCTGTTCTTGTGGCAATTGTCGCAGAAGGCCATGTTGTCGGTCTGGTCTTTCACCAGCAGTCCGGGCTGAGCCGAAGCGTGCGGTTGATGGCAGGAGAGACAACTGAGCGGCGTCTTGACCTTGCTCTGGTCTGTCGGGTCCATCACGTCGGAGACGGGGTGATACTCCACCGGGTGCCCCAAGCCAAAGCGCAGAGGCAGGATCGCGACCTTGTTCTTCTTGAAGTAGTCGCCGGGCAGCCTGACCTTGCCGTTGAAGATGGTGAGTAGATTGTCGGCTGCATCCAGCTGGGGAGCAGAATCGGGACCGTGGCACTCCAGGCAGAGCGCATTGCCCTTGGCGCGCAGCAGATGATCGATGTCGCCGCCGTGAGGCGTGTGGCAGGTGGCGCAGCCTTGTTCAAAGGCAGGCTGATGGTGCTCCGTCTTTTTTCGCAGCTCGTCGATGTCGCTATGGCATCCCAGGCAGATCGTCACCGCGTCGGTCTTCGGCAAGCCGGGCTGGTTGCTGGCGTGCGGGCTATGGCAATCTGTGCAATCGCCCATCGCGCCGGGATGCGGCACCTTGGCCGAGTCGATCAGCTTGGCCTGTTCGTCATGGCAGGTCACGCACAGGCTCTTGGCATCGGCCTGCGCCAGCACGACTTTTCCATCTTTCGCCGGAGCGTGGCAGATCTCGCATGTCTTGTCCGCGAAGGGCGGATGCATAAACTTGGCCATCAGCTTGGGAGATGCCGACTGATGCGGATCATGGCACTCTAAACAGTCAGCCGTGCCGAAGGGCTGGTTCTGATGGGCTTTTTGGAGGCCCGCATCCTTCGGATCGTGGCAACCCACGCAGAGCGCAGGGGTCGCCTTGGTGAGATGGAATCGGTTCTCAGGCGTCGGTTCGGGGCCGGTCTTGTGGGTGACATGGCAGGTGTCGCAGCCCATATCGAGCGCGGCATGACGGCTGCCTTTTTCGGGCACATGCAATCCCGTTTGATGGCAACCGAGGCAGAGGTTTTCCTTCTCTCCGCCCACGAGAGGCTTAACGAGCTGGGCTTTGTTGTCGCTGGTGTGCGGGTCGTGGCAATTGAGGCAGTCGCGAACCGCGGGGGCATGCACCGTCCCCTTGATGTCGGCCGCTTTCTTGTCTGCATGGCAGGTGAGGCAGAGCGCAACCGGGGTCGCGGTGATCAGCTTTACCCGCGTAATGTCCTTGTTGACCCGGACCTCATGGCAGCTCAGACACCCGGCGGCAATGGCGGAATGAACATGCTTGCCCTTCGTCTTGTCCTCGTGGCACTCGAGGCACTTGGCGGCGTCGGTATTCTTGTCCAGCGGAACGGGATGAACCGCGGCGGTGGCGCGCGTCGCCAGCAATGCGACCAGCGCAATCGAAATCCAGACGCGATGAAGGAGCAGTTTCATTCGGACTCCAATGGATGCGTGTTGCACGAATGTCGCCGTAATGCGAAAAGACGGTCGTGAGCTGCAATGCGCGCGTAACCGATTGAGCTGAAACAAGTTTACGGGAATATTTGATCTTGCGACAGCGAGTTCTGACGGTGATCTAAATCACACTGTGGGCCTTCTGCCGCAGCGTGTTCGGTGAAATGCCCCAAGAGGGACACAAAACCGTTCTTGCAGGATAGCGGATGTTGGCGGAGGGTTCCAGTTTCTGCTTCGGTAGTAGGGGTGCAGTTTCCGGTTGGTCCGCGCCTCACTCAGCATGCAACCATGTTGAGATCAATTTCGGACTACAATATCAGCGGCGGTGAGTGGGGACTCGACTTTCAATCAGCTTCTGGGATTCCACGAGCGCTGCAACCGTTAGGTCGTGGAACACCGATGCCTCGAATAGCGACTTCCCGCCTGCATTAAGTCTTAACTCGGGTAACTTTCTTTGTACGGCGCGGAAGCTGATGAGCATCTCGGGAACCGTAGTGACGTCGCCAGGCTGTCGTAAGATATTGCGTAGCCCCGCCATGACGCCCCTCGCTGTTCCATGATGAATCTGTGGATCGATGCCGTTGATATCGCTGGTGGATTTCTGTGTCCGATAAGGCTTGCTCTCGAAGACGTAGACCCGGTGCCTGCCTTTCGTCGCGTGCGAGCGATAGAGAGCAAGACCAAGTTCCAATGGCATATTGAAGCGGGGAATCCCCTTCGAGGACTTAATCCGAGAGAGGTCATGAATCGAGAAATTGGACTCATCGATTAAACCGATGATGGCTTCGAGCCGGCCCTGGTTTGGAACGGCGAGCGTCGCATTGACGCGCAAGCCAAGTTGGGTCAAGCCAACGATATAAGCCACATACAGGTCTTCAAACTCTTTATCGTATGGGATGTTGAGAAAGACGGACTCGATACGCTTGCGGCGTGCCATACGTAACCTATCGCTTGCCGCAAACCTTGGAAGAGGTTCCAGAGCGACCCTTCTTCCTGAAGCTGATTGTGGAGGCTGCCCTGCTCGCGCCCTTTGAGGATTTCCGGCTGGGCGGAGTGCTCATGATGCTGCGCACAGCCGCCACCCGCTCGGAACTGAGTCCAAGAATCCTGCCCAATTCTTCAGGGGTCGGCACCGGATTGCCAATCACATATGCGCTCATAGGCTCATTATAATATGGAATTCAAATCGTCGGCTAGGAAGGGTCTACCGCTTGAAGAATTCTGATCCTTCAGGAGAACTTCACGTGCCCTAGAACCTTACGTGGTTCTGCAATGTCGAGCCTCCTTGAGAGGAGACCCCAGGCTGCGGCATCGCGCGGCCATATGTCTTGATGAGTGAAATCCCCGCGAATCTGGATTGCGCTGCGCCATTTAGCCCACGCCGCCCCGTTTCAGGATGAATCTAGTCCAATATAAGTTTATTGATATCTATCATTTACAATTCTCCTTACATCTGGAGCATCACTTGCAGGCCAAGTATCGAGGTGGGGAAAACCATGTCCCTGGGTCCACGATCCATTTTCCGCAAAACCTGGCGCACCGTTGCTTCTGTGGAAGCCGGCGTCGTTTTGCTGATTCTGGTCGTGATTCTCTCGGCGGTCGGAACCATCGTCCTGCAGCGGCCGGTGACCAGTGCCGACGAGATGCAGAGCGCCTACTCCCCCCAAGTCCTCCGCATCCTCGACGCGGTGGGGTTGACGGACGTATTTCACTCCTGGTGGTTCCTGGGGCTTTTGTTTCTGGTGAGCCTTTGCATCGTTGCGGCTTCCATCGATCGTCTTCCGCACCGCTGGCGCTACTTCTCGTCTCCGTATCGATATCCCGACGAAGGATTCCGCCGCGCGAACCGTCCGCAGAAATCGCTGGCGCTCGTCAACGCAAAAGCCTTTGAAGAATCGAGCCTGGTAGCCGCCGAGCGCGCACTGCAATCCAAAGGATATAATCCGGAACGTGTCGTGCGGCAAGACCACATCGGAATCTTCGCGGAGCATCATCGCATCTCCGAGTTGGCGGTGTACATCGTTCACTCCAGCCTGCTGCTGATCTTCTTTGGCGCCATCGTGGACGGCCTTTGGGGTTGGCGGGGAACGATGAATCTGAATGAGGGGCAGTCCTCGAACGTCGTTGCGATGCGCGATGGCGAGACGCGCACGCTTCCGTTTTACCTTCGCTGCGATGCCGCGGGCGAAGAGAACTACAAGGACGGCACACCGAAGAGGATGTGGTCCAAACTGGCGGTGGTCAAAGCCGGACAGGATGTGCAGAAGAAGGAGATTGTGGTGAACGATCCGCTGCTCTCGAGCGGCTTTCGCTTCTACCAGTCGAGCTACGGCACGAACGGCACGCTGGGTCATTTTACTGAATTGGAGGTTTCGCACGAGCCGGGGCAGTGGGTAGTCTGGTCTGGCGTGGTGCTGATGGGCATCGGACTGGCCTTCGTCTTCTACCTGGTACACATGCGAATCTGGGTCGTGCCGGTTCGTGATCCTAAAACCGGCAAGCTCTCGCTTTGGATCGGCGGAAGCGCGAACCGCAACCGGGACGGCTTTGAGAAGCGCTTCAACGATCTGGTAGCATCGATCGAAAATGAATTGAAACCCCTTACCTGCTCCGCCCCCGATGGAGCAACTCGCTTCGGCCGCTGATTGCCGAAGCTGCCAATTGGAGGACGTGAGTGGCGCGGGCAAAGCAAGTAGAGCGGCAACCGGCAGACGGCATGACCTTGATCGTCCTGGTCGGGCTGGCCATCGCCTTCCTCCTTTACATCGCATTTCTCAATGGGTCCAGGAACGGGAGCCTCTGGAGCGAGACCAACCTGCTCTTTGCCACTCTGATTTTCTACGCCGGCGCCGGCGCGTTGTATCTGGGTTTTGGCGTCACTGGCGCAGAGTCCTGCGTAAAGTTTGCATCGCTCGCCACCTGGCTGGGATTGATCGCCAACACCGCGGCCGTCGCCCATCGCTGGTATGACGCGGGACATCCGCCCTTCTCCAATGTCTATGAGATGCTGCTGAGTTTCGTGTGGGCGCTGGCCGTGCTCACGCTGATCGCGGAAAAGAAGTATGGCGTAAAGGTGATTGGCACCATCACCATGCCGGTAGCGATTGTAGGTGTGGTGCTGATGCAGTTGCTGCGGACCAGTGTGCACCCGTTGATTCCCCTGCTGCAATCGACATGGCTCGACGTGCACGTCACGCTGGCCATCCTGGCCTACGCCGCATGTACGCTGAGCTTTGCCTTCGCCATGATGTTCCTGATCCAGGACAATGTGAAGACCGAGACATTTCTAGCCATATCCAGCGCCAGCACGCTCGCCATCTACGCGAGCATCGTTCTCATATGCTTCGGACGGTGGGGCGGACTGAGTCTGGCGGCATGGAGCAAGGATCGCAAGGTGGAGGTTTTCTTTTTCCAGGGCCTCCGCCTTCCTGTCACCATTCGGGAAATGGGCTGGCTGATCACTGCAGCCTTGCTGGTGGTTGCATTGCCGCTGGCTTGCTACGGCCTGGCGCGCTGGAGGAACAACTTGAGCTTTCTAACGCTGGCCAATCGCAGCGTATTCGTCAGCATTCTCATGCAAGGCTTGACCCTGGCCGTGCTGCTGCTGAGTGCTCATGCCGGCGGCTCTACTGCTGACAACTCCGCTGGATCATCTTCGGCAACCGCCGCCGCCAGCCCCTTCCTGTTGACAGGACTGCTGGCAGGCATCTTCATCTCGCTGCTCTATCTACTCTTGTTATTGCGCCGCCCTGATCTGGAGCGTTTGCTGCCCACCACAGACAAACTCGACCGCATCACCTACAGAACTATCTCTCTGGCCTTCCCCCTGCTCACTGTCACGATCGCCACTGGAGCCTACTGGGCAAACCAGACCTGGGGCTCGTATTGGAGCTGGGACCCGAAAGAAACCTGGGCGGCGATCACATGGCTGGTCTACGCCCTCTATCTGCACATGCGAATCACCGTTGGCTGGCGCGGCCGTCGAGCTGCTTACTTCGCCATCGCAGGTTTCGCCGTGGTGATCTTCACATTCTTCGGCGTCACGTACCTTTTACGAGGGCTGCATGCGTTTGCGTGAGCAATCATCTCGTAACAAGGCAGGCCATTAGCGGCTGCGGCCGGCGGAGGATTTCAAATTGGATGCAGTTCGCGTCAATTGGCAGCTCAAAGCGATCTTGCCGGTAGTCCTGGTGCTGCTGGCGGGCCTGCTGCTGCTCACGGTGGCGACCGTGACTTTTCGTGATCCGGAACGCCATGCCGTGCTCATTCTCGCGGGAGCGGGAGCGGTGATCATCTGCCTTGTCTCCATCGTCGCTCTGGCCTATCTGATTCAGCGCCCCATGGTTGAATTGCAGGAAAAAGTCGCGCTGATCAGCGAAGGCAACCTCGATGTTTCAGTCAGTTTCGCCCAGCGCAATGACGAAATCGGAGATCTGGGCCGCAATTTCAATCACATGATGCAGCAGTTGCGCGAGAGCCGCAAGGAGATTGAGACCATGCATCGCACGCAAATGTCTCGTGCCGAACACCTGGCGACTCTCGGTGAGCTGGCCACCGGCCTGGCCCACGAGATTCGCAACCCGCTTGCCGGAATCGCCGGCGTCATCGAAATCATCGACCGCGATCTTCCGGCAACAAGCCCGGCGCGGGCGATGATGAAGGATGTTCGCCTGGAGATCAACCAGATCAACCGCATTCTGACCGATCTTTTGGAAACTGCCCGGCCGCATCCTCCACGGATGATGCGAAGCAACCTCAACACCACGGTGGAGCACGCCGTGATGCTGGCCCGCCAGCAAGTGCTCAGCCAACCTATCAAGATCGAACTGCAACAGGCGCCGAATCTCTCCGAAGTCGAGCACGACAGCGATCAGATTCACCAGCTTCTTCTGAATCTTCTGCTCAACGCGGTGCAGGCCATCGAGGGCGCGGGCACGGTGCGGGTCGAGATCGCCTCGCGGGACGATTGCGCCTGTGTAACAGTGAGCGACACAGGCCGAGGCATTCCCGAGGAACGATTGGCGCAGATCTTCCGCCCCTTCTTCACCACCAAGGGAAATGGCACCGGCCTTGGCCTGTCTCTGGCGCGCCGCATGGTTGAAGAACATCATGGCCGGATCAACGTAACCAGCATCGTGGGAGAAGGCAGCACATTCGAGGTCTTGCTTCCCTTCAGCGCGCCTGTAGTCCCGATCGAAGCTTCCCAATAGCAAGCCGTTTCCCTAAAGTAGTACATTAAAAATCTATGGCAGTGGAGAAGATCATGATCGTGGACGACGAGCGCCTGGTGCGCTGGTCGCTCCGCCAGAAGTGCGAAGAGTGGGGTTATCTGGTCAGCGAAGCCGAGGCCGGAGAGCCAGCCATCAAGCTGGCCCAGCGGGAGTCTCCAGATCTCGTGCTGCTCGACGTGCGCATGCCGGACCTCACCGGAATCGAAGTGCTCGATCAGCTCAAAAAGAACGGCGACGCCCGGGCTATCATCATGATCACCGCCGACCCGCAACTGGATGATGTCAAGGCCGCGCTCAAGCTTGGGGCCTACGACTTCGTGGGCAAGCCGATCAACTTCGATGAGCTGCATGTCGCCATCAAGAACGCGCTTGAGGCGACCAGCCTGCGCGACGAAGTGCAGGCGCTGCGCGGCGAGGTGCGCAGCGAAGTCGGATATGACAGCGTGGTGAGCGTCTCGCCCAAGATGACCGAGTTGATGAACTTCGTCAAGAAAGTTGCGTCGTGCGAGGCTACCACGATTCTGATTCAAGGCGAAAGCGGGACCGGCAAAGACCTCATCGCCAAGGCGATCCACTACGAAAGCTCCCGCCACGAAAAGCCCTTCGTGGCGATCAACTGCTCCGCCATCCCCGAGACGCTGATGGAAGCGGAACTCTTCGGACACGAAAAGGGCGCATTCACCGACGCCAAGCAGATGAAGAAAGGCTTGTTCGAGGCCGCCGACGGAGGGACGCTCTATCTGGACGAGATCGGCGAGTTATCCCCAGTCCTGCAGGCCAAGCTGCTGCGCGTCCTCGAAGATCAGGTCATCCGCCGCATTGGCAGCGTCCGCGATATGCAGGTGGATGTGCGGGTGATCGCCGCTTCCAATCGCGATTTGGAAAAGGCGGTGCGCGAAGGCCAGTTCCGTCAGGATCTCTATTACCGGCTGGCCATCATCGCGATCTTCATCCCGCCCCTGCGCGAACGCAAGGAAGACATTCTTCCGCTGGTCGAGTTTTTTATCGGCCGCTACAACCGCCGGTTCAAGAAATCGATTCGCGGCATCACCGACGAGACGCGTTCTCTTATTCTCAGTCATAACTGGCCGGGCAACGTTCGCGAGCTGCGGAACACCATCGAGCGCGGAATGATCCTGGAAGAGGAGCCATTTCTACGTCCGGTGTATCTGCCGTTTTCCGTGGGCGAGTCGGGTGGCCGGACGCTCTTCGAGCGCACTTCGCCGGCCGACGGCGGACGGACGCTGCCCAATGGACGAACCCTTCCGCGCCTTTATATTCCGGAGGGCGGAACGTCGCTTGAAGAGGTGGAGCACTCCATGGTCGAGCTGGCCATGAGCCAGAGCAACGGCAACCAGACCAACGCCGCCAAACTGCTCGACATCAGCCGCGACGCCTTGCGCTACAAGCTGAAGAAGTTTGGCCTGGTCCGAGGCGACGAGGAAAGCTAGAGCATCTTCGGATTTACTGTAGACTTCTGTGCCCCATCCATTCCGCGTTTTTCTGCGGAATGGGTGGGATACCTACAAAATTCCGGTCTACACAATTCCCGAAAATTCTCTAGCAGTCCCGATTCGAAACCCATCGCCGATGTTCCGAAGAATATCTACGCGGCATTCTCCGCGAAACCTCTTTTTTGCTGCTGGATTTAAACGCGATTCCAATGCGGGAATGATGTACTGAACGGACCAAAACGGCAGCAGCGCCAATCTTTCGTTACCGATGATCCGCGTATCGCTCCAGTTCAAGAAAACTCAGCCGATCAACTTGAGTGTGCACCGGGAGTGCTCCGCTCAATGAAGAGGCTGTTGTTTTTTCCCCTAGTGTTTCTGGCAGGCGCCGGCTTCGCGGCGGCCCAGTCAGGATGGTCGCCGTCGACCGACGTTCTCGGCGCTCACCTCAACTACGGCCGTGGCTGTACGGCCTGCCACTCGCCGCATAGCGGCGCAAACGGCAACGGAACCGCCAGGAGCGCCGACCCTGCTTCGGGCACGACCGCTCTCTGGGGCGAGGATGCCTCCGGCTTGTACGGCAAGACCATCATCACTGGCGGAGGTAAATTCGTTGAGATCCTGCCGACGAGCATGTCGGCTGCGACGCCCGATGTTTCCGGCATGCTCACCTGCCTGAGCTGCCACGACGGCAACTATGCGCAGAAAGCGATGATGAGAAACAAGGTCTATGAGAATCTGCCTGCGACCTACGGAGCCAGCAACACTGTCCCGACCCTGCTCGGCACCAGCGGCGGCGCGAGCGTCGGAAACTATCTCAACGACCACCCGATGGGCCTCAGCGCCAAAGTGAATTGCGGCGGCGCGTCGAGTTGGGATTGTACCCAGGCCAACGGCGTGATCAGCATGAAAGGCTCAAGTTCCAGCAGGTTTGTGAGGAACTACGGCTTCTTTGTGAAGCTGGGCAACTACAACAACACAGCCGTTGTGGTTTGCACGACCTGTCACGACCCGCACGTGATGAATGTTGTCACCGTAACTAGCAGCTCAACGTCGGGTCTGCCGTCCGGCACCTACACGACGATGTTCTTCCTTCGCGCTCCCTACAACCCGAACGACACCAACCCCTTGTCCAACCAGACGGCGCAATTCTGCCGTCAATGCCATGGCGACAAGTCGAATGAGATGAACGGCAGCACGGCAGGAACCGTGTTGTAGCGCATTGAAAAGTTACTGCGGACTAGTACCGTGACCGCATGATTCGGTAACGACTGGGGCGTAGCGCTGGTCTCCAGACCGGCTGTTTTGGGGGCGTCCACGCCCGCACCTGTCCGGAGCAATTACCAGATTACGCGGTCGCGATACTAGGAACGACTCGTGCCCGGCAACACGCAAACGCTGGGCAACGCTTATTTCTTCAGGCCAAGAACCCTGTGCGCGCTCACCTGCGTAGTCGTACCGTCGGCATTGTGTGCAACCTGGTGACAGACCAATACGCAGGTGTTCTTGTCCGCGGGGTTGATCGGATTCGGAGTATGACTGTAGTAGATGGGAGCGCCGCCGTTCGAGCCCACGATACTCGCGTCAAAATCGACCAGCCTTTCGCCGGTGATGCTTCCACTGCTGGCTCCCACGCCGTGAGCGACGTGACAGGTGGAACAACTGAAACCGTCATTCAAGTGGTTGACATGCCCACTCCAACTTGCATTGCTTTGAACAATCGACAAGTTATGGCATTTGCCACACAGGGCGTAGGGTCCAATGATGCTCAGGTCGGGAGTCGGAAAGAGATTGGCAACGGTGCCGCCCGGTGTTGTGGGTGCGTTGAATTCATAGCGGCGCTCCAGAATGTGACTCCACTTTGACCCATGAGGACCGTTCGCGCCCGTGCCTCCGAATTCGCGATTGTCATCGCTGTTGTGGCAATCGGTGCAGAGAATCTGGGTGCCTACGGCCATGGATCGGTTGTTATTGACGCCGCCATTCTGGTTTAGCATGTAGCCCAGCAGGCTGGGTTGTGGGAGACTGCTGCTCCTGATATGCATGACGGGATGGCTGGAGATGGTTGGGCTGCTCGGCGCAAACTGCGAGATCACGTTCAGCGGATCACTCGCCGAAACGGCCCGCACCGGGAGGTATCCATAGATCGGCAGCACTTGTTTGCCGGCGCTGGTGCCGTGACAGCGCAGGCAGTTCTCATATTGATTGACGGCGGGCGCAAGGATGCTGGTTCCATCCGTGGCGCTGATGCCCGCGATGTCCTTCTGCGAGATGCGGATCAGCGGCGGGGGAGGAAATACCCCGACGACTTGGGACCCATGTCCGTTGTGGCAGTCCACGCAAGTGGCGTGACGGTTATTTTGAAGCAAGATCGTCGGGTTCGGTCCAAGGATGTCTTCAGCGGCATCGTGCTGACCGGTCGCGCCGGCAGCGCCGGGAAACGGATGCCCGACTTTGGGCGTGACGTACTCTGGGGCAACGTTGTCCTGGAGTTGCATCCCAGTGACGCTCGAGCCGCCGTTGTGGCATGCGAGGCAATCCAGTTCGTTTTGACCACGCAGCAGTTGGGCTGGCTGTCCGGCTTTGTGAGGCGCATGGCAAGAGATGCATGCGGCCGCGGCCACGGTGTGATAACTCCCGAGAGATGCCTGGGCCGAGATCTGATCAGCGGACTGGGCATGCGCGCTGGCGGACCAATCTGCCAGCGGGTTGACCTGGCCGCCGATTTGTCTGGTCGGATCGTGACAGGCCAGGCATAACTGGCCGCCGGAACTGTTCATCACCAGAAAATTCTGCGACACCTGATCTTTGGCTTGCACGTGCGGGTTATGGCACGAGGAGCATTCGACGTTTCCTCTGATCAACCTCACCGCTCCAGTTGTGTCGGCGGTCTTGCCGTTCGACGCCAGTGAAGCGACCAGATCGATATTGTCCTTGAATGGCAGCATCAAGCTGAACGGGTGAGACGATTGCATTGTGCTGCCGAAGACGTCTCCCGTGTACATCGCTCCGCGAGTGGTTACCTGGCCATAGGCCACGGTGGCACCGACCGCGACGGTGCCGTCATGACAGCTCAGGCATTGATTGCTGTCGGCGCCGAGGGTTGGCTGTTTGCCGTGGTTGGCTTCTGTGTTGCTGCCGTAGAACGTATAGCCCTGGGTGGTGAGTTTCTGGTTCCAGAGGCCGGCGTTCAATCCGGAGTGTGGCGCGTGACAATAAGCGCAAGCGTCGGGACGGGCGCCGGAGATGGGCGATGGGGTGCCGGGCCCCAGATTGTGCATGCCCAGCACATCGCTTGAGCCTGAGATTTGAGCAGGCAGGGTGGCCCCAGTCAGCAGAATCGTCAGCCCGGCCAGCAGAATTCTGAGCCTCACTCCATTCCCTCCCTGGCCGGCTTCTTCAAGCCAACATAGTGAAACACCTGGACGCGGCGGTTGAACGCATCCACCACAAAAACCCGGTCGTCATGGTCGATGTACAACCCTGAGGGCAACTGGAACTCTCCCGCATGTGTGCCCCTGGCTCCGAAGTAATAGAGCAGTTGGCCCTGACGGTTGAAGACCTGTACGACGCCCCACAAACCATCCACCACGTAGAGATCGCCCTCCGAGTCGACAGCGACGCCCTTCGGCCGAAACATCGCTCCTGGACTGTCGCCGATCTTTCCGATGGCGTACTTGAAGGCTCCGGAGCGGTCAAAGACCTGCACACGGAAGTTCATTGCATCCACCACGATCAGGTTCTCGCCATCTAACCGCAATTCAGTGGGGAGATTGAACTCGCCCTCGGCTTCGCCCGTCTTTCCGATGGTCTTGAGCACGTTGCCTTGCATGTCGAGGATGAACACCTCGTCGCGCAGCGTGTCTGTTACATAAATCCGCTTTGCCGCCGAGTCCACGGCAATTCCAGTGGGCCGTTTGAAATAACCCTCGCCGCCCTTCAAGCTGCCGATGGCACGCAGATACTTTCCGCTGGGCTCAAAGACAAAAATTACGCCCGCATCCGAATCGGTAACATAGATATTGTCCTCGGCATCGACCGCGACGCATTGCGGCGTCAGCATCGAGTCCTTGCTTTTCCCCTGGCGCTGGATGAACTTGTACTTGTGCAGCGCGAAATCGAAGATGTGCACACCCTCCGCGCCCGGATCGGTCACGATGATTCGTCCGCGGGAATCGGTGGCAATGCTGTAAGGACGCACCAGGGAGTGGAATTCCGGCTCTCCGGCGATCACATCCACCAGCTTGTTCCAGAAGCCGCGGTTCGGCTTGACCTCAGATTCCGAATTGAAACTCCGCTCCCAGCTGAGCTTGCGCCCGCCATCGAGCGACATCTCCCACAGCTCCGGCGCCGGCTTGGATTTCTGGGATGCCGAGATCGGAACAGGGAGCAGCGCGATGCCAGCCACGATCAGGGCTGCGCCCAGGCATTGACCCCGTTTCCCTCTCAAAAGAAGTTGAACCAACGCGATACCCCGATGAAGAACGATGATACAACTTCTGGTTGTGTGCCTGACCCGCTGAAGCCCTGCTCCAACCGGGAGAATCCGCTGTTAATGCCCAGCTTGCGGAACTGGTACTGGACAAGGGCATTGAATTCATTGTTCTGGTTCGAGGACGCTTGCGCGTCACTGGATGTGTTGCTGATCGACTTGGCATAAGCGGCAGTGAGCACGAGCCTTTTCACGGGAGAGCTCGACATCCCCAAGGAATAGCTATCTCCGCCGTAGAGGTTCACCAGGCTCGAGGGCAGAATGGGCGAGGGCACCGGCACAGGCACCAGGCCCGCCCCGGTGGCCAGCGCCTGCCCGTTTGCCTTGGAGTAGCTGCCGGAGGCTGTAAGCAAGACGCCATAACCCACACTCGCGTTGTAACTCTGGCTGCTATTTGCCGTACCCGCTTGCTCGGTCAACGCGGTTCGCGCGCCGCCGCCGCCCGCGCTGACATTGAACTTGCCCCAGCGCCGCGTTGCGTTGCCCGAGAAGTTATAGAACGAATTCGTATAGGTGACCAGCAAGGTCTGTGCGTTCTGCGCATAGCCGAAGGCTCCCGTCAGGCGCCATCCCAGGACTTCAGTGGAGTAATTCTCGTTCGTGGAAAAGCCCAATGTATCTTCGCCGCCCTGGTCTGCCTTATTGGCGGTTATCGTCGCCGCGCCGTTAAAGGTTCCATTATGGAGCTTGTGCGAATAACTGGCGCCTCCACCGTAGGAGGTCACCGCGTAGGTCTCTCCAAGGAAGGTCTGAGAGCGGCGCTCAACGGTGGCCGAGGTTTGCAGATTCGTGAAAGGGTTGTAACTGGCAATGGCCATAAGGTCCAGGGAATTGGACGACTCGTTCGAATCGATTCCCGGAATCACGCCACCGGCGGCGACTACCGATTGGATTAGCTGTCCGCTCAGATTGTCGGAGTAATTTGCGCTGGCCGTGAGTGAGACCGAACTGGCTGGGCGCACCGCCGCGAGGGCGTTGATTGTGTTAATGGCTCCGCTGGAGCTATAACCCAGGTAATCGCTGTTCCATGTGGATCGGTTAAAGCCGGCCGAAATCGAGCCCTGCATGGGCAGCAGGTGCGTGACATTGAGTCCGGCTGCGCTGTTGTCAGAGTGTGACTCGGTGTTCTGCTCGCCGGCCACCACCTGCGGAATCAACGAATGGCCGCCTCCCAGTGAATAATATGCGCCCATATTGAAGCCCGCCAGGCTATAGCCCGAATGGAGATTGAGCGAATGAAACGCGTTCTCCCCTTGATCGTTTGTCCCGTAGACCGAATACTGGCCGGTTCCGGCCTGGAAGCCTGCCGAGAAGCTGGGAGCATCCGGCAGGTTTTCGTTCCAGTTGATGCCAAACGTGTCGTTATTGCCATGAGTCACGTAGTTGGCGAGGCCCGGAACAGCGTAGTTTCCTTCGCTGTTATAGGCCTTGGAATAACTGACCGAGCCGGGAAAGCGGCTGCCGCCGAAGATGTTTCCTGTAACATTGACGCCGCTGGCATTGGAGATGGACTGGAAGTTGGAATTCGCCCGCGATTGGTTCAAATAAGGAGAGACATTAAAGGATAGAAAGTTGGGATTGTAAAAAGAACCGGTGAGCGTGGCTGCGCCCCCAACCGTCCAGCCGTGGTCCGAACTGGTCATGTTCCCGTAATCCGCGGTATATCCCGTGGCGATCGTGCCGCTCATGTCCGAGCTGGTTTCGCCGAGCCTGACCTGCGCGGCCACAGGCAAAGCCAGCAGCAGAAGCACTGTCTGCACAAACCACGCGACTCCAAAAAAAACCCTCACTATATGCCAGCCTCATCCTTTCATAGCCCAAGCGTGCCGCCATGAATCCCGTTCTCGTATCAGGTATCGCTTCAGCCATGCCGCCCGCTCATGGAATCGAGTTACCCGTCCTGGTCTGGGCCTCGAATCCAAGCTCCTTCCGCAGCCTCTTACAGCTCTTCGATCTTTGCGTTCTGCCTCAGCTTCTTGTCCAGCTCGGCACGAATCTGATTTGTCTTGTTCTGTTGCAGTTCTTTTTCCAGTTGTGCCTTCACGTCCTCAAACTTCGCCTTGCCCGCCGGGGTGTGTTCCTGGAGGCGGACGATGGTATAGGCCTGCTCGACTTGAATCACATCACTGATATCGCCCGTCTGCAAGGCGAGCAGCGCCTTCACAACCTGGGGCGCCAGTTCGCTGGCATCGACGGGCTTGTGCTGGCCCATCATCACGCGGTAATCGTCATCGGAGATCTTCTCCGCCAGGAGGCCGAATTCTTCCGCTGTCCTGGTGGCTTTCGCCTGGCGCAACGCTTTCTCCGCCCGCACTCGCCCCTCTTTCAACTGGTCGGCAGTGGCGTTAGCTGGTGGAAGAACAGAAATGGTCTGGAAGGTAAACGATTCCGGATGCTGGAAGCGGGCTGGGTTCTTATCGTAGTAAGCCCTGAGCTCTATCGCGGAAACCGTGCTCTTATCCTCGACTTCGGTCTTCAGAAAAGCCTCAATCAGCAGCGATCGCCGGATCTTATCCCGCAATAACTGCTGCGAGCCATGAAACTCGCTCTTCAAAAGCGCATTGAATTCATCCGGCGTGGCGAACTGTTTCCGGAACTCCGCCTCGGCATGTTGCATCTTCACGGCCGGCACCGCCATCTTCCGGCGCTCGGCTTCCTGATAAACCAGCTCTTCGAAGATGATCATCTTCAGAGCGCCGTCGCGGATCTGCGGCTCCAGATCTTTGGGAATCCCGTTGTGCTGGCGAGCATAGGGAAAAATCGCATATTCTTCGCGGACCAGATCGGCGTCGGTCAGCACTGAACCGTTCACGCGCGCTACCGGCTTGGCCGCCGCCGTCGACGACCCCGCCGCGGGAGCCGTCGGCTGCGAGAAATCCGTGGGCGCATGGGAGGCTACCTGGGCGCCGGCCGCCGCAAAAGCCATCAGCAGGAACCCGCAGATTGTAGGCTTGTAATTCAAGATCGCCATCCTGGTTCTAAAAAAAAGGGGGCAGGCTTCGCCCCCTTCTCAGTTGCGCGAACTGTTTAGAACACGGTTTTTGCGGTGCCGCCGTTCATTTCATTCGACTCGCCACCGTGGCACTGGCGGCAGAACTGCGCCGTCTGATTGGTCAGGGGGTTGCCGTCGGCCGGGTTGTAGGGAGCGCGAATGAAGAACATGGTCGCGTAAGTCCCACTCGGCAGGCCTGACTTCGCGCCGGTGGTTACTTTGACGACGTTCATCAAGTGCTGGTTGTGGCAGGTCGTGCAAAGGACCACGGGCTGGTTGCTGCTGTTGACGCCCGGCGAGACAAAAAATCCATAGTTCGTGACAAACTGGCTGGAAGCTGCCCCGGTCATCTGGACCGCGCCGGAAGCGCTGATGGTGCAATCCCAATCATAGGGACCGCCGCAACCCATTACGGCATTCATTCCCACCGGGTGGTCATTGAGGTAATTCCCGGCGGTGGTGCCGTCGTTGCCGAGCAGGGTCGGGATATTGTTGAGGGTGCCGTAGGTTGTAGGAAGGGTCTCATAGACCTGGTTCTTCATCATCGCGCCCTTCGCAAGGTTCCCGTCATGGCAACTCAGGCACATGAGCACGCCAGAGAGGTCGGGTGTCGTTGCGGCCATGCTGGATGGCAGGGTTTCGATATATCCGTTTCCGGTCGCTTTGCCAGTTCCGCCAAAGGTGAGAACCTGGCCGTACAAGCTGGCGACATCCTCGCCCCAGAGAGCGACATTGCCCGAGGTCGGGTCGGCGGTTTTGGCGTTGCCGTTGCCGTATGCGCCGCTGTGCGGTGCGTGACAGGCCGCACAACCGCGGCCGTAGTTGAGGTGAGCACCGAGGACGTCAGTCGCCGGCGCAGCGATCTGGGCCGCCGCAAAACTCGCGGCCGCCAGACACATCAGGGAGATTAGAAAAATCCGTTTCATTGATTTAGAGCCTCCTAGTGAACTCTCTTGCTGCTCGACTGGTCCGGGACGCCGACCTTACTGGTGTAGTTTCCGTTCAGCCTTCAGGCAGAACGTGTGCACGACTCATGCCGTTGCCGCGGGGCCGGGTCCATCTTCGGCTTCTGTTTGTAACTTGTTGTTGGGAAAGGAGTTCAATAGTTGGCTGCGTAGGGGGGTGAGACTTTGGCGGAGGTTCACCCTTTGAGGATGGGGGTTTTGGCCCAGTGACGTTGGTGAGAATCCTCACATCAACTGGGTCAAGTGTATAAGGTTTTCCTCATTGAGAATTTCAGAAACACCTCCAGCGCCCGCGTCCAGCAGGTGAAATCGATTGACGACCTTCGATCAGTCCCGTACGTTCAGGGTTGCGCTTGCTTGTCACTGTGTGATCCCCGTCACGCTTCCAAGTGACGCAGAGTGCTCCCAGGCTTCCTTGATCCCGCTAAAGTGAATTTGCAACCTGGCAGGGTGCAGAAGACCTTTGGTTCGGCGGGAAGCGTCCATATTCGATCATTGTCGTTCAGAAGGTTACGATCAAAAAACTCCGGATTCGCGAGCAATTCCGGCTTGAGGAGAATACGGCATGGCAGGCCAACCAACCACTGCATCCGCTGCGAGTCCATCCTTGCAGGCGACGAGGGTTTATACGATGGCACTCATCTGCCTCGTGGTGGGCCTGGCGACCGGATACCTTCTCCGCGGATCTCGATTGCCTGTGTCTCCGGTGCAACACGCTGCCGGCGCTGGACAGCCATCTGCCTCAGTGGACGTGACGGGAGGCGGAGATATGACCGGATTGGAAGAGATGAAGCAGATGGCAGACAAGCAGGCGGCGCCACTGCTCCTGAAGCTGAAAACCGATTCGAACGACAGCGCTGTACTCGCCCAGGTCGGAGCCATCTACCATAACTCTCACCAGTTCAAGGAAGCGGCCGCCTACTACGGCAGGGCGGTGCGGAGCGATCCCAGGAATGTAGCTCTTCGCACGAAACTGGCGTCGAGTCTCTACCGCGACGGCGATGTCGATGGGGCAATCGCACAACTGAATCAGGCGCTGAGTTATGACCCAAAAGACGCCAACTCGCTCTTTGACCTGGGCATGATCCGGATGCAGGGAAAACGGGACGGCAAGGGCGCACTGGCCGCCTGGCAGCAGTTGTTGAAGACCAATCCGCAATTGAGCGCGGAGCGCAAAGCGACGGTGGAAAAGCTGATGGCCGATGTGATGACAACCCTTGGCGATCAACGCGGAAACGAAGGAGCACGGAGCAATGACGGACCCAAATCGAACTCCCATTGAGCCATGGACAAGAAAGCGGACCATCGTCTTGGCGGTTGTCTGCCTGATGGCGGGAATCGCCGGTGGCTGGTTCATACGAGGTTCGCAAACTCCGGCGGCAGCCGGCTCCACGAATGCTGCCATCGTCACGGCGCCTGCGGGGAAGGCGGCCGGCCAGGAGTCAGAGGCGCCCAGACTAAAAGAACTGGCCGACGCGAAAGCCGCGCCGTTGCTCGACAGACTCAAGTCGGATCCCAAGAATCCGGAATTGCTGACCAGCATCGGCAACATCTACTACGACGCGCAGCAGTATCCCATCGCCATCGACCATTACACGCGGGCCCTCAAGGTCAGGCCTTCCGACGCAGCCGTGCGCACCGATATGGCGACTGCCTACTGGTACATGGGAAACGCCGATTCGGCGATTGCGGAGTTCAATAAAGCGCTTACCTACGCACCCAATAATCCGAATACACTTTTCAACCTCGGCCTGGTCAAGTGGAAGGGAAAGATGGACAGCGCGGGCGCGCTTGCCGATTGGCAGAAGCTGCTGGCCGCCAACCCTAACTACGAAGAAAGAGGCAAAGTCAAAGAAATGATCGCCGAGGTGAAGAAGCAGGCCGCGGGCAAACCGTGAATGAAGGCAGGGGGCTCGCGCGCAATTCCCGGTGGGATTATTCCTCCGAGTGCTTGCCATGCGGCTGGACGCCCCGCGCGATCAACCCCAGCCCGCCCACGAGCAGCACCAGCATCACGATGGTGTTGAAAAGGCTCAATGGCCGGAAAAAGATGTGCAGGTTGGCCAGGATGCCCGCAAAGATAAACAGCGCGCCGGCAATGGTAAGAATCCATCCGATAATGCTTCTGCCGCGCCAGAAGAGCAGGCCAATCCCGAAGAGCATCGGCAAGAGAGTAATGCCGAAGGTGTTCTCTCCATAGAAATTCCAGAAGGAGCCCACCACCGTGACCTGATTGACCAGCAGGTATCCGCCGATACAAGTCATGATGAAGCCCAATACAAAATGACCGAGGCCGCCGGGCGTTCCGCCCGCGTCTCTGATTGTGCGATTGTCCATGGCCGGAAGTATATCAGAGGAAGTAAGCTAGCCGAGGCCTGATTCAGCGCCTGCGCGTGACGGTACTCACATTGCAAATTGCTTGCTGGCATTGCAATTTGCACTAGCAATCGCCGGGCTGGCCTCGCGATTATTCCCTTGCCGTTAGCGGTCGCGCCAGTATATCCTTTCGGCGACACCCGCACGATTCTAAACGCCTCTTTGTAATTGAATTTGAAACTCTGGGGGAGGGTTATGACCGGCAAACATGGATTTCTCGACACACTCAAGTCCGTAGCCTTTGAAGAGGAGCCGCCGAAACCGGAACAGCATATTCCGGCGCCTGCCGCGCCCGTGTTTTCAATGCCCGTGAATTCTCCAACGGTTGACGGTGCATCTTCGCCAGCATCGTATGCGCTTCCGATCGATGCGGGAGTGGTGCCGGATAACGACGCGGTGTACCAGACGCTGCTCTCCAAGACGGATTTCGAGAGCACGCCGACTGCCGCGACGATTCACAAGTTCCTCGATCCTCTCAAGGCCATCCCGGACACTGTGATGCCCTCGAACGTAAAGTTCAAGACCGCGGTGATTCAGGCCACAGCGCAGGCTGGATTGACGGAGGACGGGATTCTGGGAACCTTCGATACCCTGAAGGCGAAGCTTCAACAGGAACACGATGCCTTTGGCCAAAAAGCGCAGCAGTTTTCGGCGCGCGAGGTAACAGGCAGGCAAGATCAGATTCAAAAAATCACCGAACAGATAACGGAACTACAGCAGGAGTTGGCTCGGCTTTCCAATGAATTGGTGGATGCACAGGGAAAGTCTACCCATGCGCAGAGCCAATTCGAGGCCGCCGTGCAACGTCGCGCCAGCGAACTAGAACAGCAGAAGGCGCTCTATGCCTCGCTGCTGAAAGGATAAGAGACTCTTATGGGCCTTTCGCCAGTAACTCCCAACTTTACCCAGAACCTGCAAGGTTACACACCGAAATCGTTCTGGAAGCGCCCTGAAGGGCCGTTCGGCATGGTTGTGCTGGCAGCCCTGATTCTGGGCAGCGCATTTGGCTTGTACGTCATTCTGCCGTACCTGATCACGCTCTTGCAGGACACGCTGCACGCGGTCGCCTTGGGCGCGGTCCTGGTAGCCGTCCTGTGGCTGGTCTTCAATCCGACTTTTCGCACGGCGGTCTCGAACCTCTTCCAGAATGTGGTGCGGTTCTTCGCTTCGTGGGTCGTCGAGACCGATCCGATCGGCATTCTTCGCAACAACCTCGATGACATGAAGAAGGCGAAATATCAGCTCGACCAGACGCTACAGCGCTTTGCCGGGAGCGACGAGAGGCTGCAACGCAGCATTGCCGCCAAGAACGATGAGATCACGACTCTCGGCCACAAGGCCACCAAGGCCCAGCAGATGGCTGCTGCCGCAGCGGACCCGATGGAGAAGGAACGGCTCTCGCTCGAAGGCCAGACTTTTCTGGAGCAGGCCGGAATGCTGATGCAAGGTGTCAAGCAGCTTCAGGCGCTGGAAGACCAGACGGGCAAGATGCTGAAGACCTTTCAGCACTGGTCGCAGATCGCCGACAGCAAGATTCAGCGGACGGAGAACAAGGTCAACTTCCTCGCCGAGCAGCGCAAGATGATTCTCGACGCCAAGGCTACGCTCGGCGTAGGCCAGCAGTTGCTGCGCGGCAATCCGGAGCAATTGAAGATGGTCGATATGGCACTCGACTATCTTGAAGACGACACCTCGCGCACGCTGGGCGAGATTCGCGAGTTTTCGCGCTACACCGACAAGCTGCTGACCGACGATCAGATCGAATCCGGCGCGGCCGCGGACGAAGCGGCGGCCAAGTTTGCCGAGTTCAATCAGAAGTTGCTGACCTCCGGCAACCAGTCAACCGGCGCAGACCAGATTCACATCCCTGGGGTGGAGACGCCTCAGCCGTTGAAGATGCCCACAACCTTATCCAGCGTAGCCGCCTCCAGCGCAAAGCCTGATACCGACTACGACAACATGTTCAAGTAAGCAGAATCTTACGAGATCATTGAAGGGAAGAAAGAAATGCCGCGTTTGAAACCGCAAGCGAAGTTATTCCTGATTGTTGTCGTTGGAGCGGGCGCAGTCTTCGGACTGCGTTCCGCCATGCAGCATGGCCTGATTCCAACACCCGGCATTATGAAGGCGATCGTCGCTTCCCGCGTGGAGCTTCCGCCTCAGCAGGAGGCCCAGGTAGCTAACGTGCAGGCGTTGCCCTACCCGTCCACGGCCGCGGCCAATGTCCCGGCAACGCATGCCCAGTTCGATGTCTGGGAGTGGAATGCGATGTACGCGCTGATCTATGCCAACGGCGGCCCGGACACGACCAAAGGTTCGCTGATGGAGAAATACGGCGTGAACCTGACTCTGCACCGCGAAGACTCGAATACGCAGATGGGGAACGACCTGATCGACTGCGCCAAGCAGCTTCACGATGGCGAGAAGTCGTGTTCGAAGGGCGCCGAGGCGATTGTAGTTATGGGAGACAGTGGCGGCCAGTGGCTCTCCAATCTGAATCCGCAGCTGAAGAAACTGGGGCCGGAGTACCAGGCGGTGATCATCGGCGCGGTGGGCCGCTCCAATGGCGAGGACGCGCTGCTCGGACCAGCTGAGTGGAAGTCGAATCCGCAAAGCATGAAGGGCAAGACCGTGGTCGGCGTCATTCGCGACGGCGACTGGAACATTGCTCTGAATTATCTGGGATCGAATGGCCTGAAGAACAACCCCGACTTGAAAACCTATGATCCGGATGCGGTCAACTGGATCGCGGCCCCGGACGAGGATTACATCAAAGCTGTGACGGACGTATACATTCCCAATCGTTGCGAAGACCGCAAAGTCGTGAAGGACGGACGGCCGACGGGCGAGATGAAGAACGTTTGCCCGGACGGCGTCGTGACCTGGACCCCAGGGGATGAGCAGGCGGTGCATGGCCGCCCCGGTACCGCGAAGATCGTCTCCTCGCACGAGTACGCCTCGCAGATGCCGGCGGTAATTCTGGGCATCAAGAAATTCTTCAACGACAATCGCGACGAAATTTCAGGACTGCTTGCCGCGAGTTTCCAGGCTGCCGATCAGGTCAAAGCCTTCGACGCCGTTCGCCGCAGTGCGGGCGTGATCTCGGCGAAGCTCTACAACGACCAGAACGGCGACTACTGGTACAAGTACTACGGCGGTTTCCAGGATCCGAAGTCGGGCCAGCCGTTGGGAGGCTCGGCGGTCTTTGGCCTGGAAGACGATGTCAATTACTTCGGGTTGGACGGCAAGCATAACAACAACATGCGCGCCACTTATGAGACATTCGGCAAGATCGCCACAATGAACTATCCACTCCTGTTCAAGGACAATCCGATTCCGCCGTACAAGGAAGCGGTCGATACCTCGTTTATCTTCAGCGCCCAGGCGTTGTTGAACACCAGCGGCGTGCAAGGCGCAAGCGCGGAGACGGTCGACTATTCCAAGGAAGCCCAGAGCGGTCAGGTGCTCGGCCACAAGGCCGTGTATATCAACTTCGCCAGCGGTTCGGATCAGCCTTTGCCCGACAGCATTCCCACATTGAATGAACTGAAGGATTCTCTGGCCATCAACTCGCAGTTAGCGCTCCAGATCGACGGCTACACCGACAATGCGGGGAGCGACCAGGTCAATCTGCCGTTGAGCGAGAAGCGGGCGCAGGCTGTGAAGAGTTACTTCCAAAAGGTTGCCCCGTTGAGCTTCCCCGACTCGCGCTTCAAATCGGTGGCCGGCCACGGTTCGCAAAGCCCCATTGCCTCGAACGCATCGACCGGAGGCAAGGCCCTGAACCGCCGCGTCGAGATCACTCAGATCGGCCAATAGTCCCGGTCCAAATCGGGGAGGCGCAAGCCTCCCCAATCCTTATCTCCAAGCGAAAATTATGAATCACGCTGTTGCTGTGTTTTCACCGAATGCGGTTCTGGACAAGAACGCTGTGCGGGCTATGATTGCCGTTCAGGTCGCCATCGTTGTCTTGTTATGGATCTTCAGTCCCTTCGTCCTGCTGCCCAAACCCGGCGAGGTGCTAAGCGCTTTTGGAGACTTGTGGGAGCAGGGGCTCGGTGCGGAACTGATCACCAGCTTCTATCTCAACGTCCAGGCGATCGTCGTGTCGACTGTAGTTTCGCTGCTGCTGGCCTATGCGACGGTGATGCCTTTTTTTCGCCCCATTGTCGCCTTGCTCAGCAAGCTGCGATTCCTGTCGCTGGTCGGGTTGACTTTCTTCTTTACGCTGATGGCCAAGAGCGGCCATGAGCTGAAGTTGTCGCTGCTGGTCTTTTCGGTTTCGGTGTTTTTTGTCACTGGAATGGCGGATGTGATCAACGGCGTTCCGAAAGAGATGTTCGACCTGGCGCGCACGCTGCGCATGGGCGAATGGCGCGTGGTTTGGGAAGTGATCGTTCTTGGCCAGATCGACCAGGTCTTCGACGTTCTCCGCCAGAATGCGGCCATGGGCTGGATGATGCTGACCATGGTGGAAGGCATTGTCCGCTCAGAGGGCGGCGTCGGCACCGTCCTGCTCGACCAGAACCACCACTTTCGGCTTGCCGCGGTCTTTGCCATTCAGTTGACCATCCTCTTGCTGGGCCTCTTCCAGGATTTCGGCATTGGAGTGTTCAAGAATCTGGCTTGCCCCTACGCTGCACTGACGCTGGAGCGGAAATAATGGCAACCACATATAGTCTCGGCAAGACGCTGCTCAAGATCGACAATGTGTCTCTTGAGTATGACGGCCGTCCGGTGTTGAGCGGCGTCACCGCGGAGGTGCGCGACATCGTTGTGCCGGGCAGAGTGCAAGGGCAGGTGGTAGGCATTCTCGGCCCCTCCGGCTGCGGGAAAACCACTCTCTTCCGCATCATTGCCGGGTTGCACGCGCCCACGTCGGGCCGCGTTTCGGTCAATGGCTTCGATCGTCCGGTGATGGCCGGCGAAGTCGGCGTGGTCGCCCAGAGTTATCCGCTCTTTGAACATCGCACAGTTCTAGGCAACCTGATGTTAGGCGCCAGGAAGAAGGAGAAAGACACAAAGGTTGCGCATGACAAGGTGATGGAGTTTCTGAATGAATTCGAGCTGGCAGATAAATACAATCTGTATCCCGCTCAGTTATCGGGCGGGCAGCGGCAAAGATGCGCCATCATTCAGCAGATCCTGTGCAGCGAGCACTTTCTTTTAATGGACGAGCCGTTTTCGGGGCTCGACCTCATCATGCTGGAAAGGACCTGCGATTTAATCGCCAAGGTCTCCGATATGGACGATCTGAATACCATTATCGTGGTAACTCACGACGTCACCGCCGCCGCCTCGGTCGCGGATCATCTTTGGCTCATGGGCCATGGCCCCGGCGAGGATGGAAAGACTCTCCCAGGTTCCCGAATCGTAAAGCAGTACAATCTGATTGACCGGGATCTATGCTGGCAGCCGGGCATTATTACCACAGCTCGATTCACCGATTTTGTTCGCGAAGTAAAAGAGGAATTCAGGAGGTTGTAGATGAGCGATAAGAATGAAATCGAACTTCTGGTTTGTAAATGCAAGGACTGCACACATTGGGAGATCGGCAAAGAGATCCTGATTTGCAAGACCTGCGGCCTGACCCTTCCAGCGAAAATCACCGTAGCCGACCATAAGATGCTTCATTGGAAGAAGCACGAGCGGTAGCCTTGCATTTTCTTAGTCGAGGCACTGATTCGCAAATAAAAGATACTGCATAGTCCGTTTGAGCTGTGCAGGGAAGTTTCTCCCGGCGCAGCGCGGACTTGGGCGGCGGCAGGGGGCTATTGCGTTGCGCAAAAATAGCGGCGCTGTCTTGAGGTTATGGTTTCGGTCTACAGAATTTCCGAGAATTCCTTAGGCCCCGCCGGTTGAACGAAGATTCGCGTCGATATGGCAGAGGGCTCGCTCCACGGCCGTTTCCCCAAATGATCGTCCGAGAGCGAACTCTCGGACGATCGCAAAACAGAGCCGGCAGCTGGCAATCTGCGATTCAGCACAGGCGCATCACAGATTGCCAGGCCTGGGAAATGCCAGCGTCTCGGATCGAGTCGCGCATTCTAGACATTGTCTGTATAGATCAGACGAGCCAGGAGATTCTCTACTTGCTCCTGCTTGCCAGACCGCGGTTGAGGATTGATGCCGTTTTTGAGAGCCGCCGCCTCGATCTGATCGAGCGAAACCTTGCCGCTGAGCATCGCGACAGCCTCAGGCGACTTCCAGCCTGCGTAGCGTTGCTCGAGGATCGCATCGTACCGGCCGTCTTCAATGATCTTGGCGGCCGTCAGGAATGCGCGGGCACACAGGTCGGCGCCGCCCACGTGGGCATGGATCATGTCTTCGGCGGTAAAGCTCTGCCGCCGCACCTTGGCGTCAAAGTTGCATCCGCCCTTGGTGAGGCCGCCAGCTTTGATGACGTGATACATGCTCATCGTCATCGACCAGAGTTCGTTCGGGAACTGATCAGTGTCCCAGCCGAGCAGCGCATCGCCACGATTGATATCCAGAGATCCCAGGATTCCCAAGGCGCCTGCCGTCGAAATCTCATGCTCAAACGTATGTCCGGCCAGCATGGCGTGGTTGGCTTCGATATTGACCTTGACTTCCTTTTCGAGGCCGAAGCGCTTCAGGAACCCATACACAGTTGCGGTGTCAAAGTCGTATTGGTGCGTCGTCGGTTCCTTCGGCTTGGGTTCGATCAGGATCTGGCCGTCAAAGCCGATCTTGTGCTTGTATTCCACAACCAGAGTCAGGAACCGCCCCATCTGATCAAGTTCCTGCTTCATGTTGGTGTTCAGCAGGGTTTCGTAGCCTTCGCGTCCGCCCCAGAGCACATAATTCGAACCACCGAGCCTCTTGGTAGCATCCATGCAATTCTTCACCGTCGCCGCGCACCATGCGAAGACCTCGGGATCGGGATTGGTGGATGCACCGGCCATAAACCGCGGATGGGAGAAAAGATTTGCAGTTCCCCACAGCAGCTTGGTCGGATAGCTGCTCATCTTCGTTCCGAGATAATCCACCATGACGTGGAAGTTCTTCAAAGTCTCGGCAAGAGTGCCGCCCGGAGGCGCGATGTCGCCATCATGGAAGCAAAAGAAAGGAAGGCCCATTACTCTGAAAAGCTCGAAGGCCGCATCGGCTTTTACCTTGGCTTGCGCAATCGGGTCGCCGGCGGCAAACCATGGGCGCTGGATCGTGGCTCCGCCAAAAGGGTCGCCGCCCTGCATGGCAAGCGAGTGCCAGTAGGCGACCGCGAAGCGCAGATGATCCTTGAGGGGCTTGCCCAGTACGACCCGGTCAGCATCGTACCAGCGGTAGGCAAGGGCCTTGTCACTCGAAGGCCCCTCGTACTTAACCGCTTCGAATGAGCTAAAGACTGTTTCAACCATTGTTTCGATCATTTCAAATCTCCTATCGTTGAAGAAAAATCAAAATCGAGCTTGTGAGTTGTTCGGGCGAACACCATCACTCCCAATGGAGAATGTGTCTTGATGGCGGCTTCCTGGTGAATCGCTTGTATCAGGCGTTTTGCGGCGATGTCTTCTGGACAGTATATTGTTTCACAATACAGGCCCGGTTGCACAGATCGTTCATGAGCTCGAATCTACCGACATCGATGTGGTCCCAATTTTCAATTGTGAGCAGTTTGCAACAGAGCGAGCGTCTAGGGCCTGTTAACACTACTCAGGCGGGCGGCGTTGCGAGCGAAAACCCGACCAGACGAAGCCGAGCCCGAAAACTGTGGCGGGTCCACCGTCGAGGGCGAGAATGAAGTATGGCCGGATTTTCGCCGCAACCCGAAGGGACGGGGCCAATTTCCACGATTTCGTTGTCGCTCGTCGTTTCAGTAACGGGCTACAGTGCACTTCTCGCTCCTAGAACTCGTGAAAATTGGCTCCCGTCGCCGCCGTCTGAGTAGTGTTAACAGGCCCTAGTCACCCAGGAGAATCAAAGAGTGAAGAAGCTGGCGAGCGCAACCGATCCCCTCTGGTATAAGGACGCGATCATCTACGAACTCCACGTCAGAGCCTTTGCCGACTCGAACGGCGACGGCATTGGGGACTTCCCGGGACTGCTCTCGCGGCTCGACTATCTCCAGAACCTCGGCGTCACCTGCATCTGGCTCCTGCCGTTCTTTCCCTCGCCCCTGCGCGACGACGGATATGACATCGCCAACTACGTCGACGTCAATCCGTCCTACGGAACGCTGAACGATTTCAAGTCGTTTCTGGAAGCTGCTCACCAGCGCAACATGCAGGTCATGATCGAACTGGTGATCAATCACACCAGCGATCAACACCCCTGGTTCAATGCCGCCCGCCTCGCGCCTCCCGGCTCGGTGGCACGCGAGATGTACGTTTGGTCCAATACCGATCATCTCTACAAGGACGCCGACATCATCTTTACCGATACTGAAAAATCCAACTGGAGCTGGGATGAGACGGCCAGGGCTTACTACTGGCACCGGTTCTTTTCGCATCAGCCCGACCTCAACTTCGATAACCCCGCGGTGATGGAAGAGGTTCTCAAAGCCATGCGCTTCTGGCTCGATATGGGTGTCGACGCGCTGCGCATGGACGCCATCGCATACCTGGTAGAACGCGATGGGACATCGTGCGAGAACCTGCCGGAGACTCATCTTGTCGTTAAGAGAATCCGCGCCGCGATCGATGCTGAATACGCCAACCGTCTCATACTGGCCGAAGCCAACGAGTCGCCTGCGGATGTCCTTCCCTACTTCGGCGACGGCGACGAGTGCCACATGGCCTTTCATTTTCCCCTGATGCCGCGCATCTATATGGCCCTGCGACAGGAAGACAGGCTGCCGATCACCGACATCATGGCCCAGACTCCGGCCATCCCCGGCAACTGCCAATGGGGGCTGTTTCTTCGCAATCACGACGAACTCACGCTTGCATTGGTCACTGAAGACGAACGCGACTACATGCACATCGCCTACTCGAACGACCCCCGCATGCGTGTCAACGGCGGTATCCGCCGCCGGCTTGCGCCCCTGCTCGACAACAACCGGCGCCGCATCGAGTTGTTGAACTCTCTCCTGCTCAGCTTTCCCGGTACTCCCATCCTGTATTACGGCGACGAGATCGGCATGGGCGATAACATCTACCTCGGCGACCGCAACAGTGTTCGCACTCCGATGCAGTGGAACTCGGACCGCAACGCCGGCTTCTCAAAGTGCGATCCTGCCCGCCTGTACTTTCCCGTCATCATGGACCCCATCTACGGCTACCAGGCGATCAATGTGGAAGCTCAACTAAGCGATCAGTCCAGCCTGCTGCACTGGACCCGCAACATGATCGCCTTGCGCAAACTCTTCCAGGTCTTCGGCCGTGGAACCCAGCATTTTTTGAACCCGGAGAACCGCAAGATTCTGGCTTACCTCCGCGACCTCGATCGCGGCGACGGATCGCACGAAATTGTTCTCTGCGTGGCCAACCTAAGCCGCTTTGCGCAGCCCGTCTCGCTCGACCTTGCCGACCACGAGGGCGCAGAGCCGGTCGAGATGCTGGGGTATGTGCCATTCCCAACCATCACCAAAGCACCTTACGTTCTCACGTTAGCTCCGTATTCCTTCCTCTGGCTTGAGCTCCAGCCCCCGCGTGTGAGGCCGGCGTAATCCTCATCCCACTTGCCTGCATCTTGACCTGGTGGAGGTATCTGGCCGCACAGATGCTGGTCAATTGGAGACTGTTGAGAGCCGCCGGTCGGCCTAAAATCGAGTCTCTCGAATCAACGTGACGACAGCAGATCCAATTCCCGACCTGACCGCCGCGTCCGCGCCCCCCGGCGCCGGACTCCTCGTCCTGCTCGCTGCCATGACGACCGAGCAATTGGAGAGTGTCGTCGCCAACTTGACTGCCTACTTCCCGGCGGAAGGGCTGATCATCGCGACCCAGGAGGCGCTCCTGGCAGACTCGTATCCCGCACTGCGGATCGTCGCCGCTCCAGAGACTAAAGCCTCCTGGACTCTCACCGGAGCTGATTTTGTCAACGCATATCAGCTCGCGGAAAAGTTCGAGGCGCGTGGCATTCTCATGCTGGGCCCGGAGTCGGCCTCGCTCGGTTCGTCCGCACTCCGCGAGCTCGCCGGCGCAGTTTTTGCCGTCTCCACCGACCTAGCCGTCCCCCATTACGAACTGCCGCCGTACGCCGGGCTGGTTAACTCCGCTATCCTCTACCCGCTCACCCGCGCGCTGTTTGCCTCTCGTGTACGGTTTCCCCTGGCCATCGATCTCGGCATTTCGCTTCGCATGGCCAAACTTCTTGCCGGCGCAGCCCAGCGTTTTTCCAAACTCAATCAGAGCGAAGCGCCTCTTTGGCCGGTCAACGAGGCTACGGTAGCGGGTTATACGATCGGCCAGTGCGATGTTGGACCGCGTGTTCAGCCAACCGGACTCGACCTCAACACCATCCTCCCGCTGGTTACCGGGGCTCTGTTCTCCGATATCGAGGCCAAGGCAGCATTCTGGCAAAGGTTTCGTCCGTTGCCGCCCGAGGACACTCAAAGAACGAAGCCGCAAATGCCCTCCGCCGATGTGCCCGCGGAGATCGCCCCGATGCTCCAGGCTTTTCGGCTCGCCTACACCAACCTGCAAGAGATCTGGTCGCTTGTGCTGCCGCCGCAATCGCTGCTCGGTCTCAAGCGGCTCAACGCAACCGACGCTGCGGAGTTCCGTATGCCCGATAATCTGTGGGCGCGGATTGTCTTCGACTTTCTTATCGCCTACCGGCTCCGCACAATCAACCGCGGACACCTTCTCGGCGCGCTGATCCCGCTTTACCTCGCATGGGCAGCAAGCCACATCAACATCACCGCCTCCGGCACAAGCCCCGAAGGCCATATCGAAGCTGTTGCCGCCGCCTTCGAGAACGACAAGACGTACCTCGTTGCCCGCTGGCGATGGCCAGACCGGTTCAACCCATGAGTCAACCCCGAATCAGCTCCGTCTCCGATACAAAGCACGAGAGTCGATTCAAGGAGTGAGTCCGATGCAAATCATTCTTGCCACCATGTTCCAGACAGACCCAAGCCAGAGTCTGCCGCCATTGGACGCAGGCAACGCATCCATCTGGCACCATATGTCCGATGCGCTCCACCAGTCGATCTACCGCGTGCTTTCGCTGCTGATCTCGATCCTGCCCGGTATGCTGGCCTTTGTTGTGGCCCTGGCCATCTTCACGGTCATCGGCATGGCGCTTTCCGCGCTGCTGCGGCACGCGCTTACCGCGGCCAGGTTTGACGATCGCCTCGCCCGCGGCCGCAGCAGCGGCGAATGGGCGCCATCGACTTCCCCCACCGCGCTGATCGCCCGAGCCTCCTTCTGGGGCTGCATCCTGTTGGGACTCATGATCGGCGTTTCGGCCTTCGATGCCTCCTACGCAACCGCCGCAACACTGCCGATCTCCTTCTTGCCCTATCTTACCCACGGCGTGAGCGCCATCTTCCTTCTCATCGCCGGAACTCTCGTCGCGCGATATCTGGCGCGCACGGTCCTCATCGGAGCCGTGAATGCGCAGCTCCAATACGCGCGGTTCCTCTCGCTCGGCGTGAAGTGGATGGTGGTCGTGCTGACCTGGGCCATGGTTCTGGATCATCTTCAGATCGGCGGCAAGGTCGTCGATCTGGCATTCGGCATTCTCTTCGGCGGCATCGTCCTCACGCTGGCCCTGGCCGTGGGCCTTGGTTCTCGCGATCTGGTCAGCCGCTCGCTCGAGAGCCACACTGAACGCACCGGCGAGCACAATGCCCCTCCGCCGGCTGCCCCAACAACAGGCCCCGGCGATTCGATTCAGCATTTCTGAGAAGATCGCCGGATTTCAGAGTCTGCGCGTTTGAGATCCGGCTGCAAGAAACAATCTGATTTGTGTCAACCGTAAAGACCAGACTGTTCCAAATGGCACAGAGAAAGATCCGACAACCTGTTTAATAAAGAGCAGGGAGGCGTGATATGCACTTCTTTCGCATGCGGTTGATCCTTGCATTGATCGTGGGTATCACGCTCGTCTCAGTTGCCTCGACCTACTTCGAGGTGCTGGCCCACAAGCACGTTCTGCGGAAGGAACTGGAGCGCAGGACCGCCTGGCAATGCAAGAGTCTGCAACCTGAGATGGAGAAGGCGCTGGCCGGTGGCCAGGCGGCGGAGATTGCCGCGGAGATTGCTCAGTTGCGCTCGCAAGACGATGCGCTGGGCCTGGCCGTCTATGACATGCAGGGCGGATTGCTCGCCGAAGCGGGTCCCGCCGAGGTCTTTGGAGCGCTATCGCGCGGGCCGCTCGACAAGGCCATCCAGCAGGGCGCCGCCTCGTCCGCCTTTGGCCACCTGGACGATCGGCAGTGGCTGGAGCAGGCGATTCCTCTCGATGGCGGCGGGCGCACGATTGGAGCGCTGGTGATCCTGGAGGATGCCAGCTACATTCGCGCCGAGGGAACGGACGTGTGGCTGCGGAGCTTTTTGCGGACCGCCGCCTTCGTGCTGCTGATTGTGGGTGTGACGCTGGTGATGGTTCGCTGGTTCCTGATGCGGCCCATGATGCGGGTTGCGGATCGGCTGCGGCGGCTGCGTATGGGACACTCCAACGACACCGCCGCCGAGAGCCTGGCGGAGCTCAGCCTCTTTCAGCCGCTGGCCCGCGAGGTGGAGACGATGGCCGAGAGCCTTGTTGAAGCGCGCGCCGCTGCTGAAAGCGAGGCCCGGATGCGCGACGCCGGCGAGCACCATTGGACCGCCGAGCGGCTGGCCGTGCATATTCGAGAGCGTTTTGGTTCCAGCCGCATCTTTGTCATGTCGAATCGCGAGCCCTACATGCATGTGCTGCAAGGCCGCACGACAGTGTGCGTGGTTCCTCCCAGCGGGCTGGTGACGGCCATCGAGCCAGTGCTGCGAGCTTGTGACGGCGTGTGGGTGGCGCACGGCAGCGGCAGCGAGGATCGATCGAAGGTTGACGACTTTGACCGGCTGCGCGTGCCGCCCGACGATCCGCGCTACACCCTGCGCCGAGTGTGGCTCACGAGCGAGGAAGAGGCCGGGTACTATGATGGATTCTCGAACGAGGGTATATGGCCGCTGTGCCATATTGCGCACACCCGGCCCATCTTTCGCGCTTCGGATTGGGAGTGCTACCAGCGTGTCAATGAGAAGTTTGCCGCCGCGCTGCTAGAAGAGATGGAGAGCAGCGCGGACCCCATCGTCTTTGTGCAGGACTACCACTTCGCACTCGTGCCCCGGCTGATCAAGGCGGCGCGTCCTGATGCGCGCGTGGCCATCTTCTGGCATATTCCCTGGCCCAATCCGGAGGCATTTGGCATTTGCCCCTGGCAGGCGGAGCTTCTGGGCGGATTGCTGGGCGCGGACCTGATCGGATTCCACATTCCGCTGCACTGCAATAACTTTCTTTCAACCGTGGACCGCGTGCTGGAGGCGCGCACCGACCGCGAACACATGACCGCTCGCCGTGAAGGGCACACCAGCACTGTGCGTCCTTATCCGGTAAGCGTAGCTTTCGACGGCACGCGGCCCGAGCGGAAGCCCCCAAAAGCCTCGCGCGAGGAACTACTGAAGGAATTCGATCTGCGCGCGGAAATCCTCGTCCTGGGCGTGGACCGCCTGGATTACACCAAGGGAATCGTGGAACGTTTAGAGGCGATCGATCTCCTGCTCGAAAAGAATCCTGCCTACCTCGAGCGGCTGACGATGGTGCAGATTGCCGCGCCGAGCCGCACGCGGATTCCCAGCTACGTGAATCTGCAACGCCAGGTGGACGAGACGGTACAGCGCATCAACCGGCGTTACCAGACGAGTCACTGGAAGCCCGTCCTGCTGATCGAGCGGCAGTGCTCCCACGAGGAGGTGGATCTCTGGTACCGCGCCGCGGATGTGTGCCTGGTGACCTCGCTTCACGATGGGATGAACCTGGTGGCCAAGGAGTATGTGGCGGCGCGCGACGACGAGGACGGTGTGCTGGTGCTGAGCAAGTTCACTGGCGCGGCCACCGAATTGCACGATGCGCTGATCGTCAATCCCTACGACATCGAGGCCGTTGCCGAGGCTGTCGATCAGGGCCTGACGATGGACCGCGCTGAACGGCGTATGCGAATGCAGCGGATGCGTCATCATGTGATGGATCACAACATCTATCGCTGGGCGGCAAGCATACTGGGCGACCTGCGCGAATTGCGCATGGAAGCTCCGGGTGCAGCCGATCTGGGCAGTGCCCCGCCGGCGTCTGTTTCGCCTGCTGAGGTGGCCCATCGCAGAATAGCGTAGTTGGATCAGGCGCCAGCGCGACCGCACTTTCGCTGCGAAAGCATTCACACGAAGAACTTCGAACAGCATCCTCGGAGTTTTTGTGTTTTTTGCGCACTAGTGTGAGAACATTCGGAGAAATTTTTTCGTTTGGTTTCGCTCCACGCATTACACTTGATAGATAGCAAGATGGCAAACTCCAATCCAAGGCCCCGTTCCGCCGTTCCCGCTCCCGACTCGGCAGCCGTTTCTCCGGCCGCAGAGCCCTTGCTCGACAGCATGATGGCCGAGGAGCGGCGCACACAGATTCTTCAGCGGGTGCGCAGCGCGGGCCGGGTCAAGGTCAACGAGCTTGCCGCCCACTTCAGCACCTCCGCCGTCACCATTCGCAGCGATCTGAATGAGCTGCATCAGCGGGGACTGGTGCTGCGTTCCCACGGTGGAGCGGTCCTTCCCGACACCATCCATCGCGAATCGCCGGTCGACGAGCGCCTCAAAGCGCACGCCGCCGAGAAGCGGCGCATCGGCGCCCTGGCCGCCACGCTGATCAACGACGGCGAAACCATCATCCTCGATTCCGGAACAACGACGCTTGAAATCGCCCGGGAGATCAAGAACAAGCAGGGGCTGCAGATCATCACCAACGGAGTGAACATCGCCGCGGAACTGCTCGACGCGCCCGGCGTGCAACTGTTCATCGTTGGCGGCACCGTCCGCCGCGAATCGGCCTCCATCAGCGGCCGCTTCAGTGAAGAGATGCTGGCCGGATTCTCCGCCGACAAGATGTTCTTGAGCGGAGCCGGCTGCGACATCGACTTCGGCGTCAGCGGCGGCAATCTCGAAGAGACCATGGTCAACCGCGCCATGCTGAGCATCTCTCGTGAGATCATCCTGGTCGCGGATTCGAGCAAGTTCTCCCGCCGCAGCATGGCCCGCATCGCGCCCTTCAGCGAGATCGATACGGTCGTCAGCGACTCAGGCCTTCCCGAAGATATTCAGGCCCGGCTCCGCTCGCTCGGATGCGGCCTCTTGCTCGCGTAGCTCCTGAAGCTGCTACACCTCATCCGCCGGCACCTCAAACGTCACCAATTCCGACCGGAAGCCGCGCGTGCGCACCGCGCCGTAAGCAATCCCCGCCGTCATCCACACAAACCCCAGCACCAGCGCCGGCTTGCTCAAATGCACCCAGATGAAAGCGCAGATCACAAAGCCCAGCGCCGGCACAACGTATCCGCCCAGGCTGCTCTTCTTCTCGTGCCGCAGATGATGCACAAACGCCGCCGCATTGACGCCCATGAACGCCACAAACGCGCCGAAGTTCAGGCACTCCGCGCCAATCTCGTAAGCGCCTCCGCCCAGCCGGCCAGAGTAGAACTGCAGCAGCGCAGCCCCGACGAGCGCAAAGCCGCCGACCGCAATAATGTTGTTGCGCGGAATTCGCCGCTTCGGCTCGATCGCTCCAAAAAACGACTTTGGCAGCGCGTTACCGCGTCCCATCCCATAAAGCAATCGTCCCGCGGCAAGCTGCGAGCCCATCCCTGAGCCCATGTTCGCAATCAGCAGCGTGAAGTTCATAATCTGGGAGAGTATCGCCCCGCCCGCCTGCCGCGATACCATCGCAAACGCCGAAACCACGTCGTCGCTCGCAAACGGCTTCGATCCCCAAATCAATTGCGCCGCATACACTTCCAGCCCCGATAGCACGCCGGTAATCAGACATACCAGCACGGTTGCCAGCATGATGTTCCGCCGCGGATTCTCAACTTCTTCCGAGAGGGTCGAGACCGCGTCAAAACCGATGTAAGTCAGCACCGCCACCGAGGTCCCCGCAAAGATGTCTGACGCGTGAAAGCTCCCCGGCTCATAAAACGGATGAGTGAAGAAGCCCGGATCGTGGTGGATGCCCCACACCGCGCGCGCCACAACCGCCAGAAACAGTGCGACCACCACCACCATGCCCGCGCACAGCGCCTCGTTCATGCGCGCCGAGGTCTTGATGCCGCGCAGGTTGGTCCAGGTGAAGAAGACGGCGAAGAAGAGAATCCAGAGGTAGAACGAGAGGCCGGGCAGGATGTTCATCGCCGCCTGCGCGCAGAATGCCGTGCAGATGAGCGGATTGATCAGGTAGTCCATGACCATGCCCCAGCCCACCACATAGCCCATTGCCGAGTGCATCTCCTGGCCCACGTAGGTGTAGGCGGAGCCGGCGCTGGGATAGATGCGCGCCATGCGCCCATAGCTGATGGCGGTGAACAGCATGGCCACCATGGCGATCAGAATCGCGGTGACCACGTGCCCATGGGCCTTGTTGCTGATGACCCCGTAAATGCCCATCGGCGCCGTGGGCTGAATGATCACCATGCCGATGATGATCAGGTTCCACAACCCCAGCGTGCGGTGAAGGCGTGCTTGCGGGGTCGCCGACGTCTTTGCGGGAGCCATGACGGAGCCTCGTTGGGTTACAGTCTAGAGCATTTTCGCTTCAAACATTGACATCTTGAATGAATGGAAGGTGGCCTTTTCTTGAGGAAAAGGCCACTTAGCAGCATCGATTCTGCAAAGAGCAGAAACGAAAATGCTGTACCGCGCGCGGCAGAATCCCCACCGCCAGAGCTGCTCAATCTGCTTCTATGTCCTGGCTCGAATCCTACGCCTGCCTGCCCAAAGAAACGGAATGCTGTCCATCAAGCGGATGGATCTTCACGCCCTGCACGACCCGGTGTATGATTCCGTCCGGGCTGGGGCTGTCCGGATTCAAGCCAGAGAGCCGGCTCAGGTTGTATCCCAGCAGTTGCGCCGCGACAATCTCGAACGGAGAACGCAGTGCGTCGTCCAAGTGCGGCGCTACAGCGGGAATCACCGCATCGAAGTACCGCCCCGCCTCTTCGATCTCCGCGATGCCTGCCAGGTACCCGATCCGCTTTTCGCGCAACTCCCCCACCAGGTCCAGTTCGTACTCCCGGCGCAGCGGATCGCTCGACAGCAGGCACAGCACCAGCGTGCCCGGCGTAACAAAGACCATCGGCCCGTGACGAAGTCCGAGATAGCTCTCGGCCAGTACGGGAAAGCGCCCCGCGGTCATTTCCAGAATCTTCAGCGCAGCCTCGTGGCGCCAGCCAGCCAATGGAGAAGAGGACAGAACGACCACCCGATCCACGACGCGGCGCGCGGCGCACAAGCTTGCCTGGTCAAGATCGGCCAGCAGAGCCTCGGTGCGCTTGCTCAACGCTTCCACGTTGTTCAACACTTCGTCCGGCCGCGCCAGCGTCAGCCCTGCAAGCACGAGGTTCGAGTAGGAAGCAGTCATCACCAGGCTGTGGTCATCCGTGCGCGGGTCCAGCTTCAGCACCTGGTCAACGTCGCTTTGCGCCAGCTCTCCATTCGCGTTGCACACAATCGCCAACTGGAACAGATCGGGCCGCAGCGAACGCGCTACCTGCACCACGGCGGCGCTCTCCGGGCTGTCACCGGAGCGAGCCAGCGAAATAAGAACATCCACCTCGGCGAGCGAGCGCTTTGCATCCACCAGCAGATCGGTCGTCGGTTGAGCCGTGGCCCGGGGCCACGCGGCGGCAATGGCTTCGGCGGCGTAAGCTGACGTTCCCGCGCCGGTCAGCACAACGCGCGCACTCGCCAGTCTGCCGGCCAGCCCCAGCCGCGCGATTTCGTCCACAATGGTTTGTGCCGTACCCGGCCAGAGCCGCGCCTGCGCGAAGATCTCCTGCCTTGTATAGGAAGTGTTGTTGCCCGGGTTTTCTGTGGCAGGCATGTGCGAGTCCTGTGGCATTTTGGCATCCTTTTCCAGGCCTCGACCTTCCGCTTCCGAAAGCCTTTTCCGTTAAGAGAGAAAATCGAAACCAAATGAAACTATATAGACTCCATGCGCAGCCGTCAACAGTTTTATCGCAAGAGATTGCTCTGGCATCTGAAACTGGTCCGACACACAAAGATAAGATATTATTTTATATACAACTTACAGAGAACATTGCATCCTCGCACTGACTCTCTGGCGGGGAAGGGAAGTCCCCGAATAGGCCATGCGTCGGCCTCCGAAAGCGATTTCAAGGGTCTTTTTTGTGCGAATGATTTCATTTATGCTCGATTGTAACTTTTCTGCTCTTCACTATTGACAATAACTGATACATATCGTAATAATACGAAACACATTGAGGACGTGTGTATCGCGAAAAGTCAAATCATCGTAATCATGCGAAGGGTTTGAGGGTCTCGACGATTTGAAGACTCTCGTGATCCGCGTCTCCGGCGCGGTCGACACTCATTTCGCGCCGGAGCAGAAACGCCGCCCCAAGTAGGGAGGCGCACCACCAACTCAGGAGCAGGCATGGAATTGAATCAGAATGGCGATAACAACCGGCCGCCGGGTTCACTCAAAAGGCCCGACGTTGCCATCGTCGGCGAAATCAATCCGGATCTCATTCTTGACGGACTGCCCCGCGAACTTGCTGAAGATCGCGAGCTGCTTGCCACTGGCTGCACCCTCACCCTCGGCGGATCGTCGGCCATCTTCGCACACAACCTCGCCTTGCTGGGCACGTCTGTCACATTCAGCGCGCGCGTGGGCGACGACGACTTTGCCGACATGTGCCTGCGCGAACTCGTCCGGGCCGGCGTCAATGTGGATCGCGTTGTGCGCGCATCTGGCGGCAGCGGCACTGGAGTCACCGTGATCCTTCCACTAACGCAAACCCGCCGTATCCTTACCTTCCCCGGCGCGATGTCTGAGCTGTGCCTCGATGATCTCGATCTGGATTTCATCGCCAGCGCCTCGCACTTTCATCTCTCCTCGCTCTTTCTTCATCGCAAGCTCTTCCCCGATATTCCCTGGCTCTTCCAGCAGATGAAGCTGCGCGGCCTCACCACTTCGCTCGACACCAACGACGATCCCGAAGACCGCTGGCAGGGCGTGGTCGAGCGCATTCTCCCTTACGTCGATGTTTTCTTCGGCACCGAAGAGGATTTGCGCAAGATAGCCGGCGTGGAGCAGGCCGAAGAATTTCTAGCGCCGCGCGTTCCCGTGCTCGCAGTCAAACGCGGCGCGCGCGGCGCCTCGGCCTTCTCCGCGGGCCGCCGCTATGACTCCCCGGCGCTGCGGCTTGACGCCGTCGATGCCGTTGGGGCCGGCGACACATTCGATGCCGGCTTCCTGCATCAGTGGCTGCGCCAGGCGCCGCTTGAACAGTGCCTTGCGTACGGCAATGTCGCTGGGGGACTTTCCGTCACGCGCGTTGGCGGCACTACGGCCTTCCGCGATCTGGCCCACCGCCAGAGCTTCTTTGAACGCCACTGGCAGGAAGGCGTGTTAGCGCCCTAGAGTCTCAACTCTAAAAACAAATCCTCAAGTAAACCTGGCCCTGGCCGCCGTTCCCCACGGACCATGACGCCATAAAGGACCGCAAGGTTCTCTCGGGGAGTCTTTGCGCTTGAAACGGCGCAGCGTTCTTTTAGATCAAGCAGAAGGTGACCGGCAATGACAACCCAGACGTACCCGAGCGGCGGCGCCGCAACAGTTGAGAACCCGGTGAGCGCCATGCGCCGCCTCTTCCAGGAAAATCGCGCAGGCAATGCCCGCGGCATTTACTCCGTGTGTTCCGCGCACCCGCTCGTCCTCGATGCCGCATTTGCCCAGGCTTTGGCAGATAAGAGCCTGTTGTTGATTGAGGCCACCTGCAATCAGGTGAACCAGGACGGCGGCTACACCGGTCACACCCCAGCCGGCTTTCGCGACTACATGCACGCGCTTGCTGGCGAAGCCGGCTTTCCTGCCGAACAACTGATTCTCGGTGGCGACCATCTCGGCCCGAACCCTTGGCGCTCGCTGCCCGCCGCCGCGGCCATGGAGAAAGCACGCGCCATGGTCCGTGATTATGCCCTGGCCGGCTTCGCAAAGATTCATCTCGACGCAAGCATGCGGTGCGCGGACGACCCCGCTGTGTTGAGCGACGCCGAAATTGCCGAGCGCGCGGCTCTCCTCTGTGAAGTCGCCGAGGATGCCGTCACCCAATCCTCCAGCCGCCCGGTTTACATCGTCGGCACTGAGGTACCGATTCCCGGCGGCGCACTGGGTGAACTGGAAATTGCCGTCACCAGCACCGCCAGCGTCCAGAAGACTCTTGAAGTCCATCGCCAGGCTTTCGTGCGCCGCGGCCTCTCTTCCGCCTGGGAGCGCGTGGTCGGCGTCGTCGTCCAGCCGGGCGTCGAGTTCGGCGACGAGACCATCGCCGACTATATTCCCCAGCACGCGGCCGAGCTATCGCAATGGATTCTGAGCGCCGAGGGAATTGTCTTCGAGGCGCACTCCACCGATTATCAGATGGCCCATTCGCTTCGCGATCTCGTGCGCGACCACTTCGCCATTCTCAAGGTTGGCCCCGAGCTCACATTCGCCTTGCGCGAAGCTGTCTTCGGCCTGGCCCACGTTGAGGAAGAATGGATCGCGGATGCGCGCAGGTCAAATATCCGCGCCATCTTCGATCGCGTGATGCTTGAAAAACCGGGAAACTGGCAAGGATACTACCGCGGCGACGAGCATCACCTCCGGCTTGCCCGCGCCTACAGTCTCAGCGATCGCATCCGCTATTACTGGCCCAATGCCGAGGTCTCTTCCGCACTTTCTGTGCTGATCGACAACCTCCTCCACCATCCAGCGCCTTTGCCGCTCCTCGCGCAGTACCTGCCCTATCAAGCCGAAGCCATTCGCCGAGGTGAGTTTGCGAACGATCCTCGCGCCATCATTCGCCATCGCGTCCGGCAGACGCTCGCGCGCTATTCCAGCGCCTGCGGTTTAGGCGCCTTCTCGGCCTGAGCTGCCGTTGCGCGCCGGAAATCTGCCGGCTGCCGCTGTGCATCCCGGACTCGTGCGGATTACCCGAGCTGCTTCAAATAGTCTGGATCCATATCGGGCCTGCGCATTCCTGCCATCTCAAGAGCTTGAAGCGCAAATGAGTTCCATGCAAATACCCGATGATACCCAAAGAACGGATTCTTCGAATCGGTCGGTAGATACTCCTGGCTCGTCGGAAAGTCTTTGTCTGTGTGGATCTCAGCCCAAAGCCGGTTGGCAATCGCGCGTTCAGCTTTTGGCCATCCATGAAGTTTTCCGGTGACATACCCACAAACTTCAATCCTCATCCAACTGCCGCCGTTGTAATATACTCCGTCTGCTGCTTTTCCGGCATAACTTGCGGCGTAGGAGTCGCTGATCATCGGGTGCCACTCTTCCGTAAAGTAACTCCATTTCTCTGCCGCCCCCAGGCCGATAAAGATCGGTCTCACAGTGCCGCCCTCATCCGGGTAAGGGCAATTCTTATTAGGCAACTTTGCCGGGATTCGATTGAGGTGATTGACAACCATTTCATCCGTGAGGATCTTTCGTTTGAAAAGCCAGAGTGACAGAAACTCGGGGAAGATATCGGGAAAGCCGATTGCGTCGTGTATCTCCCGCGATGGACACATCAATCCACGATTCGCATCGTAGTAGCTTCGATAGAGTTCCTCTGCTTTTACGATGTAGCTCTCTGTGACAGATGCGCTCAATCCAGGGATCTGCAGATCGCGGATCACTCTCAGAAGCACAGCGAGTATTCCCTGGTTTTCGCAGAGAATCTTTGTCCCTTTCGGATAACTGATCACATCGAGCTGACCCATGACAAATTGGGCGGTACAAACCGCCTCGCGATGGGGATCATAAGTGGCAAGACAGTATTCCGCCGCTAACCGGACCTTATCCATCGGCAGTTCCGTGCCGAACCGGCGCCGATTCAGGAGAGCCCACATCAACCAAAGCGGAGTTGAGTCATTGGATTTGCGTTCCAGATTGGCAATGTTCGGTTCCACTAAAGTGTTAATGGCTCCGTCCGTGCCCTGATTGTCGGCCCAAAGCGTAAAGACCTGCTCGTTCAGCTCGCGATTATGAATGCCGTTGAGGGCGAAGAAGCTGTCCCGCAGATACATTTCACCGGCCGCCGAATACCAGATGCTAGGAGCCAGCATTGCTCGGCGACCCTCAAGGTCGGCGCTCCAACTCAGCATCATTACGTCTGAATAGAGCACCTTCTCTGTTTCGTCTCCTTTGAAACCAAGGCCGTCTGCGAGGTAAAGCTGGCTGGCGAGCCGGTAACCTCCGAGTGTGTCCGGAATCCTGTCGCTCGCAAAGATGAAGACAGTCTTCGTTTGCGAATGTCCCATCTCCAAACGGTGGTAGGGCTCGCTTTTGGTCGCAACACGGAAGATCTCAATATCTTTCACTTCGATTGAGGGCAGTCCACCGCCACTTATTCGCGCGCCCCCTTCTTCGATTTCAGTAGGCGAAAGGACGAGAGCAGCGCCCGTACCTTGCAGAGCAGGCACAACAAACGTATGCTCGAATTCCGTAAAGCTCGAGGGAGACGCCGGCGCCGTGTCGTTGAACAGTGTCAGATCGCCAAGCTTTTGAAACTGTTCGCCTGTGTCCCAGGCGTGAACGGATACCGAAGCCGCGGAACGATATTTAAGACGGAGGGAAAAGATCTCGCCTCCCTTTGCCTGGAAAGGCAAAAGGACAAAATCTTTTCGGGTGCTTGGAGTCAACTTGACGCCACCGTCCAACTGCTCGATTTGGATGGACCCATTTTTCTTCCACAGCGAAGGCTCTGGCAGATCGACTCTGGCGCGGGAACCCTCTCCAGACAACTGGACAGTAGCCTCGCCAAACGTCTGCTGAATAAATGCTCCCTTCTGCGCGCGCTCGACGGCGCCAGGAAGTAGATAGAGATTTAGATCCGGAATCCTTGCCGGCGCGGGTTTCACAGGCGTTCCATCCCGACGTATGATCCGGCTCCATTGATTCCGATACCCCGAATCGGTGAGCAGCCCGACAGTCACTCCACGATGCGTGCGAAAACCAGCCGCGGGAAAATACTCGTGCAGAGCCCCACCTTTGCAATCCGCATGGTCAAAACTCCAAAGCTTTTCCGGCGCCGCAACGGGCTCCAGGCAATTCGTTATCTGGTAATGCAGCGTGAACATATCTTCCTGACGCAATTGAATCGTCTTTTTTACTACTTGCGACGCCAGAACTTCGTACCTGACCTCGACAAAGACGGTCGTGCGCAAATTTGCAAGCTGCATCTTTCCGGCGAGGCTGACCCGCGTCTGATCCCCGCTCCACGATGTAGCTTTCCAGTCATCGATCCCGTCTTCGAGACTGCCTTCGCTGTTTTGGAAGATAGCGGAGAATTCTCCGCCTTGACGATGCCGCGCGATGGCCAGGCCGCGATAGAGAATCGATACTCCGTATCCTTGTTGGGCATCTCCAGTGACTTTGAGAGAAACGAGACCTGCTTCAGTCGGACCGGTTGCGTGCAATGACTCCGGCATCAGGATTGCCACAGTCGTAAGTGCCGAAAGGCCAAGAAATTCGCGTCGGTCCAGTTGTCCACGAGAAACCATATGCACATTTCCTCGAATTGCTTGAGACTTTCTGTTTCAAGTTCGCAGTTCTTGTAGACAGGGGCGCGGCTTTTGTTTCACCGCAAAGGTGAAGGAGTTGCGGAAGGTTGCGGTTGAAAGCTCGCGGCCCGTTCGCGTTGTTTGAGGAGCGCTTCGTCGCGTTGCGCATCCACAAGTGTGTGAGTCAGCCTGGCTTCCTCTTCGGCCCGGGAGTTAAGGCCCAGATGCGCATAGATGCGGCTTAACTGATAGTGGGCAGGCGCAAATTGAGGATTCAAGTCGACGACCCGCTCGAGAGCCTGACGCGCATGTGGCCAGTCTTGCTGCGCTCCGTAGAGCTTGCCTAGTTCATAGAATGGATCCTGGGATTTCGGCTCGAGTTGCGCTGCCTTTTCAAGCGCAACAATCGCCTCCTGCTCGCGGCCCAGGCGACTAGCTAACAGGCCAAAGTAATATTCCAGCAAATAATGGCCAGGGAGTTTGTCACGCGCCATTTCGAGAATGTGAATGGCCCCGGCGTCGTCGGACTGGCGCGCATAGGTCTGGGCCAGGCCGACATAGGCGGCATCAAGACTAGGATCGGCATTGAGCGCCGCATGAAAGGCATCGCGTGCAGCGTCGTAGTTGCCCTTCACCATCTCGACCGCACCCAGGCGCAGTTGGAGAGGCCCTGTCGATGAAGTTGCAGTCATGCCGGTCTGGACAACCTGGATCGCTTCGTCGTAGCGATCCATATCCATCAGCAGTCGCGTGTAATCGAGCGTTCGATCCGGGTTGGAAGGATCTGCGACAAGTGCGGCGCGATAGGCTTCCAGCGCTTCGGGCATCTTTCGCAGCATCTCGAAAGCGGAACCAAGAAACATCAAAACATCCGCATTCGCAGGCCGCTCCGCGTGCAGCGCGGTCAGAAGCGTAGATGCCTCGGCGGACTGGCCGTCGAACAGTAGCGCAAGCGCAAGATTATAGCGGTTCTCCCATGAAGGATCGAGTGCGGCAATTCGCCGAAAGCAGTGAACCGCCTGGCTATGGAACGCGTGCTGGCTGAGCAGGAGAGCGATCGAATACTCCCGAGCGGACGGGAGTTGATCGGCATTCTCCAACCGCTCGATGCGGCTGGTTGCCTCATCCACGCGGCCCATGCGGACCTCCGCTTCGATCAGCCCCGCCCCTGCTTCTGGATCGTTGTCGATAAGCTGACCGGCACGAGGCGCCTGTTCGAGCGCTTCGGCATCGCGGCTCGCGGCAAGGGCAAGCAGAAATAGATAGTAATGAGCAAAGTTATCCTCCGGCGCCAGGCGCGCTGCTTCGCGCAACTCCGGTTCCGCGCCGGAAAAATCCTTGGCAGTGAGAAGATTGAAACCCAGATTCTTGTGCGGCGCAGCTTGCGAGGGGTCGAGGCGAATCGCATTGCGATAGTGAATGGCGGCCTCGTCGATGTTGCCGAGCTTGGTTTCGGTGATTCCCAGCAGGTTTTCAATTGCGGCGTTGCGGGGCGCAATCCGATGCGCCTCTTCAAGCTTGATCAGCGCCTGGTCGAACCGCCCTTCGCGAATGAGCTTCACACCGTCGTCCAAAGCTGGAGGCTGCGCACTCAATGAGGAGGCCAAAGCAGCCAATACAAGCAGAGAAGCACCCATCCAGCGCCATTTCATTGCTTCTCTCCTTGATTTGGCCAGTCATCTCTGGGGGGCGCGGCCATTTTCTCTTCCTTGATGGCGCGCACCTGGGCAAAGACTTGTGCCGCCTGCGCGGTCTTGCCCTCGGCGCGAAGCACGAGCGCGAGTTGGTAGTGGGTGGCTGCATCGTGGTCATGCTCAACGCCGCGCTTGAGCACATCCTCGGCGCGAGGGTAATTCTCTTGCATCGCGTATGCGCGGCCCAGTTGCGAATAGGCGGGCCAAAGGTCGGGCTTGCTGTGGAGAGCGGATTCGAGATAAGGAATCGCCTCTGCGGCGCGTTCCTCCGCCACCAAAACTGTGCCAAGCTCCGCGTTGGCCTCGGGGTGGCCGGGACTGAGTTCCAGTTCACGCTTCAGTTCCACGAGCGCATGATCCGCATCGCCGTGCTTCCAGTAGAGGTGGCCCAGCCAGAAATGCACGCCGGCTAGATCGGGCCGGGCAGCGGCGACGGCTTGATATTCCTCCAGTGCCTTGTCATCCTCTTCGCGGCTCACGTAAAGCTGGCCGAGTAACTGATGCACATGGTAGGAATCCGGCGCTACGGCGAGCAAACGTATTACCTGACCCATTGAGATTTGGCGTCGCGCAAGAATCAGGTCGTAGCGCGCCGCACGATCCGCGGGATGGGATGCGACCCAGCGCAACAGGAGCGGCTCTGCAACTTCAAAGCGGTGCTGGTGAATAGCTGTCAGCGCCTGAGTATGGAGAGTCGCGTTCGCGCTCAAGGTCGAGCGCGCCGGTCCAATTCGCCCATACGCCCGGTGAGCCGCGTCGTCATCCCCGGCCAGCGCATACAAACCGGCAATCGCAACTTCGCCGGCAGGGCTGGATACCGGATTGGCCTCGAGTTTTCGGGCGGCTTCGCGGCAAAGAGAAGATAGCTTGGCATCCACGCGACTGCGATCGCTTTGATCGAAACGATCTTCCGCGGGCAGCCCCAAAGCATCAAGCGCCTCGCTCTGATCGATTTCGATGGCCCTCTTGATGAGTGCCAGGCCCTCCGGCTGTTGCTGCATGAGGACTAACACCTCTCCGCTGCGAGCCAGTGCGGAGGCCGATTGAGGCGCCATTGCCAAAGCTTGCTCCAACTGCTCGTGAGCGGCAGCGAGATCGGCCTGTTGCACGAATATCCCGGCCAGTTCCAGGCGGACATCCAGCAGGCGCGGGTCGCGTTCGATGGCACGGCGAAGATGGCCTTCCGCCTTTGTCCAATCGCGCTCCTCTGCGTAGTGACTCCCGTAAATCAGGTCGGAGAGAGCTGCCCCCGAGGACTCTTCAAGCAGTTGCTCCATCTGCTGGCTGGCGGCTTTGCCATAGGCCTCGCCGCGCGCGAAGAGCAGATCGGGATCGTCGGGGAATTGCGCGCAGGCCCTTCCCAGTTGGACCAGGGCCGCATCCATTTGCCCCTCATCCCAAAGCGCAGTTGCCAGCCAGCTCTGCGCCAGCTTATCGGCCGGATCAAGACGAATAGCCTCGTGCAAGAGCGCCGCGCCCTGTGCCGGACGATGCAGCTTCACATCGTCGATCCCAAGCCAAAGACTGACTCCGCGCATGCCGGGCTTCAATCTTCCGGCGGTGGCCAAAACCCTGGCCGAGTCATCGAACTTTGCCTGCGCATAATAGACCAGCCCCAGGTTTACATACGCCTCGGCTAACTCCGGCTGCAGGCGCACGACAGCCTCGTATTCATGCGCGGCCGCATCGAGCAGGCCTTGCTGCTGATCTTGCTGTGCTGCAAGAAAGTGTTCCTGGACCTGGGATTGGGGCCGGCTCTCCTGCGCATCGCTGGATGACAACAGAAGACAGGCCATCGCGATGACGCAGGGAAAGAGCAGAGATCGCCCAGAGAGGGTACAAAACATAGGTACATCCTATCCCCCGGACCCCTGAAAGGAGGCCCGGGAGATTGACGCGCTTAGAACGCCACTCGCAGGTTGGCTTGAATGCTGCGTGGACCGTTCTGCTTGCTGTTGCCTTGGCCAAAACCATTTCCTACGTTGTCGTCCGATACTGTCGTGTTGAAGCCTGTGTATGGCCCAGGCCGGTTGAACGCGTTGAAGAACTCCACTCGGAGAACCGTCTTCACTCTTTCCGTATACATGGGAATCTGTTTGGAGAGGCTCAAGTCTTCGGCGTGACTGGCGAATTCGCGAACCGTGAGTGCTCGCGGCGCGTCGCCAAAAGTATAGCTGGGAGCATAAGTAAAAGCCGCTGGATTCAATCTGCGGCTTTGCCCCCCCACGAATCCTCCGCCGGAGAAGCCGTTCATCTTCTGCCCTGGGACGTAATTGGGACGTGCGCTTGCACCGAGATTGCCAGCGAAGATTCCTGAATTCCAGTTTCCCTCATTCACAGAAAGGGGGGTTCCGCTCTTATAGGTCTGCACACCGGCAAACTGCCAGCCTCCTACCAATGCGTTCACAACACCTCCCTCATTGGCAAATTGCTTACCCTTGCCAAAGGGCAGTTGATAGGTGTAACTCAGAATCAGACGCTGCGGAACGTCGTACTGGCTGAGTCCCTTTTCAACCTTCAGGTTGTAGGTGTTCAGCGCGCCGCCGTTGCCATTGCCGTTCCAATTCGCCTGGGCTGGATACTCCGAATCAGCATTCGTAAGGGTCTTGGACCAGGAATAGTTTGCGAGCAGAGTAAGGCCCGCCGAGATGCGCTTCTGTGCCTGAACCTGCAAAGCATTGTAAGTGTAGACGCCGAAGGGATCTGACATCGTCACTGAATCCACTTGAGCATTGGCGTACTGTGGGAACGGCCTCAGGGCCTGGGAAACCGTGCCGCTGAATCCCGCGTAGGGCGTCGCAACAAGAGTTTGGCCGGCGCATGGCGTACCCGCTCCCTGCGCGGTGATGTCCTGACCGAGGCAGGCGCCGAGCGCCATGCTGGCTGGAAGTCCCTGGTTGGGATCGTGCATGAAGGCCTGCAGGTGATCGCCGTGATCTCCGACATAGCCTACATCCACGATCATATTTCCGGGGAGTTGCTGCTCAACATCGAGAGTCCAGGTCTGGGTCGTTCCGGGACGCGCTGTTTTGGAGAGAATGACAGTTGGTCCCTGGCCGTTCATGCCGGCAGGATTGATGAATGGGGGCGTAGGCCCAGGATAGGCCGTGATCCCCGCGAGAACAACTGCCGGAGTTTGCGCACTGGAGGAACCGGGGTAGCTGTAACTCCCAAAGAATCCTTGAGAGTCGTTTTCGCCAAAGCCGCCAATCTTCAGGTTCTGATAATAGATTCCGTATCCGGCGCGAACCACCGTATTGGGGCGTACCTGATAGGCAGCTCCGATGCGCGGGCCATAGGAACTGTGAAAGGTATCCTGCGAACCGTTAGAACCTGTTCTGCCCGTCCCTTTGCCAAGGAATTCGTAGGCTCCAGGAATTCCGCCAGCTCCGGGATTCGGAAGCGTGGGATTCATGAACGACTGCTGGCCGTGGGCCTCGGTGACCGGCGTGGGAATTTCGTAGCGGAAGCCGAGATTGGCGGTCAGCTTGGGAGAGACCTTCCAGTCGTCCTGCACAAAGCCCGCATAGTACTTCACTCGCCACCCGAGTTCCTCGGGCAGTGATATTCCTCCGCCAGAGGCAGTTCCTAGATAGAAGCTCGCATACCCGAATCCAGAATTGCTCTGTCCTGGGATAGTCGCATCCCATGTGCTGGTTTGGCCGGAGCCGAAGTTGAAGTTTCCAGAGGTATTCGTCAGGATGTCAATGTTGAACTCCTGCAAGCGCGCTTCCACGCCGAAGTTAAAGCTATTACGGCCGTGTTGCCAGGAAACATTGTCGTCGTACTGGTAGGTGTTGTCGTAGAATTGATCGGCTCCATTGCTGGGGATGGCTGCCCGATTCGGATAGTCATAATTGAAAACCGGGAAGGTCGTGTCGGAGACTCCCTTCAACCCAAGTTTGGTGGGATAGTGTCCTCCGTAGCTTCCTATGCCGCTGAATTCCTGACGATACCGGCGGCTGAATCCTGCGTTGAAGTGGTTCAAAAGATTGGGCCTGAGTATGTAGTCGTAACCGAGACGCACGTAATGCGTTCTCTGATTGGTCGAGCTGGCATCCAAGGGAGCACCGTTAACGACGTACCCGGTGGGACGCCAATCGTAGTCGTAGCTGCCGTTGATCTTCTGCTTCGCGCCGATGTTCTGATCGATGCGAAGTTCGTACATATTGGCATTGGTTACATTGAGCGACGTCTGCGAGAGATTCTGGTAGGGCGATGTCGCGTCAGCGGGCGCCTGGGGCATATACGGGATCGATGCCTTGAAGACCGCGTCGGGCGGCGTGGTAATGATATTGCCGGGATACGCCGTGCATTCCTTTCCCTGATTCACGCCTGTGCAGGTGGTGTAATCGTAGAGGATGTGCGCCGGGTAAGTCGTTCCATAGACCGTGACCGGCGTAAGCAAAGCGGAGAAATTGCCGTTTGTCATGTCTTGCGTAGGCGCCCCGTTCAGCCCGACACCCCCCGTATTCCAGCGATAGCCTTCATAGTTGAACATGAAGAAGGACTTATCGCGCCCATTGTAGAGCTTGGGAATGTAGATGGGGCCGGAGATCAAGGCGCCGAAATCGTTCTGCGTATCGATTGGTTTCGTCTGTGCCGGACTCGACAAACCGCTGGCCCAGCTATTGGCATCCAACACCCTGTTTTTCAGAATGTCATACACGTCTCCATGCAAGGTGTTGGTTCCAAACTTCGTGACCAGATTGACAAGACCGCCGCTCATTCTTCCATACCCGGCGTCGAAGGTGTTAGTCATGACCTTGAATTCCTGCACGGCCTCGACGCTGACTCCGTAGTTCATCTGCAGATTGGCGGAGGCCAGTTCGATCGTGGCTCCGTCTACCAGAATGTCTGTGCCAGCCTGCTGACCGCCGTTCAACTTGAAGCCTCCCTGGTCTGTCGGAGAGTTGGTGTTGACGCCGGAGAACCCCGGCGCCAACATCACGAATGCCAGCGGATTGCGCGGAGAGCCCGCATACTCGAGTGGAAGATCTTCAATCAACTCCGATGGCACTGTTGTGCCGATGTCGGAAGACTCGGTCTGCAGATGCGAGGCATCGCTGCTGACATTGACTGAAGCTGTGGCCGAGCCTACCTGCAATACAACATCGACGGTTGCCGTGCTGCCCACGTTCACGGTTATGCCTTTTTGCGTGTAAGACTGAAATCCTGGAGAGCTTACCGCGAGGGTATAAGTCCCCGGCGGAAGTTGGGGAAATGTGTACAGGCCCTGGTCGCTCGTTTCGGCTGAATAGCCGCTGCCTGTGTTCGTCTCCTTCAAATCGAGGGAGGCTCCGGAGAGAGTTGCGCCGCTCGAGTCCGATATCGAGCCGGTCAAAGTGCCTCTGCCCGACTGGGCCTGACCAGGGATGGCAGCGACCAAGCCAAACACTGCCAAGAGCCAGACCGCCAGACGCCACGGTCTTTGCGCCGTTAGATTCTTTTGGATCATAGAGTGTCTCCTAAAGATCATTGTTCTCATGCCTCCGAAGTGTGTCCGGCGAAGCTTGCGGCAGGGGAGGTGGTACCCGCCGCGTCCAGACCCCGAGAGATCTGGCCAGCTACCCGGATGGATAACAACTGCAACAGCGCAATCACCGGCAATGCGTACTTGAGCGCTGCATTTCCAGACCACCCGTAAGCGATGGCCAGGAATAACCCGCAGCCCAGGCAGCGCCCCGCAAACAGTCCGAATTCGTGGTTGAAGATATAG
>Ga0302189_10000099_pt1 | contig 63979 bp, 52 predicted proteins | sample II_Bog_E2_2_FD_194551 | JGI IMG/M metagenome (GOLD analysis project Ga0302189, IMG submission 194551) | Peat permafrost microbial communities from Stordalen Mire near Abisko, Sweden - II_Bog_E2_2 | ecosystem: Environmental > Terrestrial > Soil > Wetlands > Peat | place: Sweden: Abisko...
AAAACCATTACGACTCATACCCCGGGGGGATTCGCGGCCTCGTCCCGCATCACCGCCTGTAGCAGCTCCACCGCGTAGAGCACCCCTTCCGGCGTCTCTTCGTGCTTGAAGTAAGCGAAGACATCCCGATCCGCGGCAAGATGTTCCCGGATGCGCGCAACCATCTTCTTGCGCTCTTCGGCCGTGTAGCTCGGTTTGCGATAGCGGTAGTAAACATAATCGGCAGTGGCCACATCGGGAGTGTCGCGCTCTTCGGTCTCCGCCACGCAGAGCGCGATGTTGCGATCGCGCAGCGCGTTCCACGTTTCTTCGCTGAACCAGGATTCATTGCGAAACTCGAATGCGACCCGCAAGCTTCGCGGCAGAAGTCTCAGAAACTCAGCCAGCACCGCTTGATCGGCTTTGTAATTCGGAGGCAGTTGAAACAGCAGCGGCCCCAGTCGTTTCGCCCGCTCCAGCCCTTCCAGCGTGGCCAGAAAGCGTTGCAGAAATTCGTCGGCGTTCTTCAGTCGCTTGATGTGCGTCAGCACCTGATGAGCCTTGATCGTGAAACGAAAATGTTCCGGAGTTTCCGCGATCCAGTTCTGAACGGTTGTATCTTTCACCAATTGGCGGAAAGTGTAGTTGACTTCGACCGCATTCAGCTTCGACGCATAGAAGTTGAGAAATTTCTTCTGCGCAAGTTTTTCCGGATAGAAAGCAGGCTTCCAGGTCGGATAAGCCCATCCCGAAGTGCCAACGTAAAGTTGCGCCATAGCAGCCGGAATTATAACTTGCGCCGCTTGGCCGCAGCCGGCTTCCCTTTCGTCTTCTTTTTTCTTGCCGCGAGCGCCCGCGCTTCGGAGTGCGCAGCAACGCTGATGTCTTGTTCTTCCAATTCGCCTTTCTCCGATGCAACGCCGAGTCCGGTCAGTTGCGGCAGCTTCTGTTTCAATTTCCACACCGGCTCGAACAGGTCTCCCATTTTGGCAACGCGCGCCAGCACGTCTTTCGCCTCGAACACCAACCGAGCCGCGTCCTTCTTCTTGAGCGCCAGCTCCACCTCGTCCCAGGAAACAGGAGTCGACACCGTTGGACGTTCACGCGCCCGCAGTGAATACACCGAGATCGTCGTCTTGTGCTCGTCGTTCTGGCTCCAGTCGACGAACACCTTATTCGTGCGCACCGCCTTCTTCATGTCCGAAACCACCAGTTCCGGATGTTCCTGCTCCAGCAGTCGCGCGACCGCATGGGCAAACGACTTCGTCTGCTCGTAGCCGGTTTTCGAATTCAACGGAATATAGATCTGCAGCCCTTTCGACCCAGAGGTCTTCGGAAAACTCCGCAGCCCAAAGTGATCGAAAATCTCGCGTACCCAAAGCCCCACCTGCGCGCACTGCAAGATATTCGCTGGAGGTCCAGGATCGAGATCGAACACAATCATGGTCGGCGTTGCAATGTCAGCGGCCAGCGCTAATGACGGATGCAGTTCGATCGAAGCCAGGTTCGCGATCCAAACCAGCGTCGGCAAATCGTTGGCGAGTATGAAATGGATCGTCCGCCGATTGCTGCCGCTCCAAATCGGCGCGGTCTTCACCCAATCGGGCCGATGCATCGGCGCATTCTTTTCAAAGAAATATTCCCGCTCGTCTCCGACGCCATCGGGATAGCGCTTCATGGTAAGCGCCCGTCCCGCCAAGTGCGGCACCAACACCGGAGCGATGCGGACGTAGTAATCCACCACCTGCCCCTTGGTGAACCCCGCAACCGGGTAAAGGATCTTATCCAGATTCGTAAGCTTGAGCTTGCGGCCCTCGACTTCGACGATGGTTGGCGCGGACATGGCGGTTTCGTCGCTGGTCGTCGGTCGTTCGCAACGAACTGCGAACTGCGAACTGCGACCTCAAAAACGGCTCCCAGTATAGTTGCTCCCGCGGTTGAAAGGTATGGCCGGTTTAGTCTAGTGTGTCTGGTTGGAACTCGCCGCGTTTTTCTCGACCGCCAAGCGCGAGCGACACTGTTCAAGTTCTCAATTCGAGGCGACTATGCGAACTAGCATTCTCTGCGTTTCTTTCTTGCTGCTGACCGCTGCACTCTGTTCGGCGCAAACCAGCCCTGCTTCCAACACTCCCCGCGAAATTCCCGTCTTCGACGTAAACGCCATGGATAAATCCGTCGATCCTTGTGTGGACTTCTACCAATACTCTTGCGGCGCCTGGATGAAACACAATCCCATTCCTCCCGACAAGTCGCGCTGGGGACGATTCGACGAACTCTTCGAGCACAATCTTTACATCCTCCGCGACATATTGACCGAAGCACAAGCTCCGGGAAAGCACTCGGCGATCGAGACCATGGTCGGCGACTTCTACGGCTCGTGCATGGATGAGAGCGCGATCGAGAAAAAGGGCGTCGCTCCGTTGACGCAGGAACTGGAGCGCGTGGACAGCATAAAGACCAAGGCGGAACTGATTCAGCGGATTGCCGATATGCACCGCAATTCGACTTCGGCGCTGTTTGCCTTCTACCCGCAGCCCGACATGCACGATTCCATGTCGACGATTGCCACCATCGATCAGGGCGGCTTCACTTTGCCGGATCGCGACTACTACATAAAGGATGATGCAAAGTCGGTCGAAACACGCCAGAAATATGTGGAGCACCTGCAGAAAATGTTCGAACTCGCCGGCGAAAAGCCGGAAGTGGCGGCGGCCGAAGCCAAGACCGTGTTAACCGTGGAGACGGGACTAGCGAAGGCTGCGATGGACCGCACCGTGCGGCGCGATCCCAAAACGCGCGACCATAAGATGACGGTTGCAGAGATCGCTGCCTTGGCTCCGAACTTCGATCTTACCGCCTACTTCGCCGAAAATGGCTCGCCGAAATTCACCTCGCTTAACGTCGGCAACCCGGATTTCTTCAAGCAGGTGAACGAGCAACTCAACACGGTCCCACTCGCGGACTGGAAGACCTATCTGCGTTGGAAGGCGATCCACGAGTACGCTCCGCTGCTGACCAAGGCTTTCGTCGAAGAAGATTTCAATTTCAACGGCAAATACATGTCGGGCCAGAAGGAGATGGAGCCGCGCTGGAAGCGCTGCGTAAAAGCCACGGACGAGAATCTGGGCATGGCCCTGGGCAAGCTCTACGTCGACCGCACCTTCGGCGCTGAAGGCAAGGAACGCACACTGAAGATGGTCCAGGGGATCGAAACTGCGATGCGCGAAGACATTGGCCAGCTGACCTGGATGTCGGACACAACCAAGAAGAAGGCTTACGAGAAGCTGAACACGATCGTCAACAACATTGGTTATCCCGACACCTGGCGCGACTACAGCAGCGTGCTGATCAAGTCCGACGACTATGCCGGCAATTCGCTGCGCGCGGGCGCGTTCGAAGTGCACCGGCAGTATAAGAAGATCGATAAGCCCACCGATCGCAAGGAATGGGGAATGACCCCGCCGACGGTGAATGCCTATTACCGGCCTCCGATGAACGATATCAATTTCCCCGCCGGCATTTTGCAGCCTCCGTTTTACGGCAAGCTGATGGATGACGCGGTGAACTATGGCGCGATCGGTGTGGTCATTGGCCACGAACTCACGCACGGCTTCGACGATCAGGGCCGCAAGTACGATGCGGAGGGCAACCTCCGCGATTGGTGGACTGCCGAGGATGGCCAGGAATTTGAGAAACGCGCCGATTGCACCGCCAACGAGTATTCGAGCTTTGTCTCCGTGAAAGACGACAAGGGCGAGGTCAAACTCAACGGCAAACTGACGCTTGGCGAAAATACAGCCGACAATGGCGGACTGAAGCTGGCATACATGGCGCTACAGTCCATCATTGGCAACACGCCGGTGAAGGAGATCGATGGTTACACTCCGGCGCAGCGGTATTTTCTGGCCTATGGGCAGATCTGGTGCCAGAACGTAACCGACCAGGAAGCTCGCAAGCGGGCGCTGGCCGATCCGCATTCTCCCGGACGGTGGCGCGTGAACGGCGCGGTGCAGAACTCGGCCGCATTTCAGCAGGCGTTCGGATGCAAGGCGGGACAGCCGATGGTTTCAGAGAATGCTTGCCGGGTTTGGTAAGGACATTGCATATCTGAATTCAGGAAGCCGCGTAGGCTGTGTTTGACAATCTTCCCTGCCTCCACGTAACGTCGGGATTTCGGAGTTGTTTTGAGGAGGCGGGGATGAAATTTCGTATTTCTTCCATAGGCTTTTTGCTCCAGGCGATCGGGGTCTGTCTGGTGCTGTGCTCGCTGGCGCTGGCGCAAGACCTCGCTGCATTCGAGAAACGCACCACGGTCAAGAAGTTGGCCAACGGTCTTACCGTCATTATTTGTGAGCGGCCTGAAGCTCCCGTCTTTTCGTTCTTCACCCATGTGGATGCTGGCTCGGTGCAAGATCCCATGAAGAAAACGGGATTGGCGCACATGTTCGAGCACATGGCGTTCAAGGGAACAGACACGATTGGCACACGCGACTATGCCGGCGAGAAGGTTGCGCTCGCAAAAGTCGAGGTTGCGTATGCCGCCTACATCGCCGAGCGTGACGAACGGGTCGACCGCGATGACGCGAAGCTGAAGCAGTTGGAGCAAGCCTGGAAAGACGCGATTACTGCCGCCGACAAATTCTCCGCGCCGTACAACAACGAATTCGGCAAGATCGTCGAGGGCGAGGGCGGCGAAGGCATGAACGCCTTCACCAACTACGACGAGACCGGCTATCACTATTCGTTTCCCGTCAACCGGCTGGAATTGTGGGCGTATCTGGAGTCGGAGCGCTTCCTGCATCCCGTGATGCGGCAATTTTACAAAGAGCGCAACGTGGTGATTGAAGAACGCCGCATGCGGACCGACAGCAATCCGATCGGACGGCTGCTCGAGCAATTCACCGAAGAAGCATTCACGGCGCATCCGTATCATCGTCCGACCATTGGCTGGATCTCGGACCTGAATTCCTTTTCGGCGACCGACGCGCAGAATTTTTTCGATAAGTATTACGTGCCGTCGAACATGGTCGTCACCGTGGTCGGCGACGTGAAAGCTTCGGAAGCGATGCCGATTGTGGAGAAATATTTCTCGCGCATTCCGGCGCGTCCCAAGCCCGACACGGCGACCACCACCGAGCCGGCGCAGAATTCCGAGCGGACAGTCGTGTTGCACGAGCAGTCGCAGCCGCTCTATCTCGAAGGCTATCATCGGCCCGACTACCGCAGCCCCGACGACCAGATCTACGACGCCATCGCCGACCTGATGTCGAACGGACGCACCTCACGCCTTTACCGCGCGCTGGTCCGCGACAAGCAGATCGCGTCCGATTCGGCGGGGTTTACCGGAATGCCGGGAACCAAGTATCCACAATTGTTCGCCTTTTACGCGTTCCCGATTCCTGGGCACACAACGCAGGAGGTCTCGACTGCGATCCATGCGGAGATTGAACGGCTCAAGAAGGAAGACGTCTCGGATGAGGAATTGAAAATGATCAAGACGCGCGCCAAAGCCAATTTGATCCGGTCGCTGGGATCGAATGAGGGATTGGCGTTCGCGCTCGGCTTGAATCAGGCACGCTATGACGACTGGCGCGAATTGTTTCGCTCTGTCGACCGCATCGATAAAGTAACCACGGCCGACATTCGACGAGTGGCGAATCAGACATTTATGCCGGATAACCGGACGGTAGGGATCATCGAGTTTGCCGGCGCACCTCCCGGAGCAGCCGCAGCGCCGCCAGGAGGTGGACAGTGAAGCGAGCGAACCTATCACTATCATTGGCCCTGATCGTCTGCATTGGGCTCGTTTGCGGCAACCGGCAGCTATGCGCGCAAGCGCAGAAGCCTTCTCCGCAGCCGTGGAAGCAGATACCGATTCCGAAGCTGCCGGCATTTCACCCGCAGCAGCCGAAACGAATCGAGCTGCCGAATGGCATGGTGGTTTTTCTTCAGGAAGACCACGAACTGCCGATGATCGACGGCACGGCTCGCATTCGCGGCGGCGAGCGCTCGGTTCCGGCAAACAAGACCGGGCTGATGGACGTCTACGGCGAAGTGTGGCGCACCGGCGGCACCAAGTCCCAGACCGGAGATCAACTCGACGACTATCTCGAACAGCGCGCAGCCAAGGTCGAGACCGGCGGAAGCTCCGATTCGACAACCGTAAGTTGGTCTTGCCTGAAAGAAGATTTCGACGACGTGTTTAAGGTGTTCGCCGACTTGCTGCGAAATCCGGAGTTCCGCGCCGACAAGATTGAAATCGCGCAGAAGGGGATGTACGACGGCATCTCGCGCCGCAACGACGATCCCTCGCAGATTGCAGGACGGGAAGCAGCCAAACTCGCGTATGGCGCGGATAATCCCTATGCCCGCGAGCCCGAATATGCAACCGTGGCGGCGATCACGCGCCAGGATCTGGTCGAGTGGCACGGCAAGTACGTCCACCCCAACAATATTATTCTCGGCGTGGTCGGCGACTTTGATTCGGCGAAGATGGAGGCGCGTCTGCGCGAGGCCTTCGCGGCGTGGCCCTTGGGCGCGGCGGCGACCGATCCAGAAATCAAGCTCGAACCAGCCAAGCCGGGATACTACCAGGTCGACAAGACCGACGTAAATCAAAGCAACATTCAAATGGTGGCGCTCGGCATCACGCGCAAGAATCCCGATTACTTTGCTCTCTCGGTGTTCAACGAAGCTTTCGGCGGTGGATTTTCGTCCCGCTTGTTTAACGACATTCGAACCACCAAGGGCCTCGCCTACGGGGTCGGCGGCGGTGTGGGTTCGGCATGGGACCATCCCGGAATGTTGCGGATCATGGTAAGCACCAAGAGCAAGACCACGATCGAATCCATTCAGGCCCTCGATGAGGAGATCGCCGATCTAGCGAAACGTCCCATCGACGACGAAGAGATTAAGCGCGCCAAGGATTCGATTCTGAATTCTTTCGTCTTCCGCTTCGATTCGCCGGAAAAGGTCTTGCAGGAAAAAATGGCGTATGAGTTTTACGGCTATCCGCTCGATTTCCTGGAAAACTACCAGAAGGAGATCGAAAAGGTCACCCCGGAAGACGTAGCGAGGGTCGCGGCGAAATATCTGCATCGCGACCAACTGGCGGTGTTGGTGGTGGGCAACGTTGCTGAGTTTGACAAGCCCCTGTCGTCGCTCGGAGCGGTCACCAAACTGGATATAACGATTCCAGCGCCGCCTCCGGGTCTGATGACGGAACCAGGCGATCATCCGTAGTCTTCTGCCGTAGTCATCTGCGCGGCGGCCTATAATGATTCGTCTGCCATGACCTCCCATCCGCAAGCGATTCCTCCGCCAAATCGAGCCCCAAGCAAGGCCCGGCGTTTCTGGCTTCGCGTCAGCGAAGGCATGGCTCTCAACCAGCTCTGGTCGCAGTTCGAAAAAGACGCGCGCTCCAGTTACCGGCTGTACTCGGCGGGGCTGGATCATCTACAGGAGGAGCCCTCCAGATTTCGTCGAGCCTCGCGGAAGGCAAAGGCGCTGTTCTGGGCGATCATGGAAAAACTGACCCCGGCTCGGCGAGTGCTCGTGCTGCTGGGACTGATTCTGCTATTTTTCCCAACCGGCGAATCTACGTACAGAACCGGCGAGAGTCACGTTGAGATCCACGTACTGGACCTCCACGTTTGGGGTGGATTGCTGCTGTTGCTGGTGCTGCTGCTGGAACTCGCGGATCGCGTCGTGATGAAACGCGATTTGGAAATTGCCAAAGACATTCAGGCATGGCTGTTGCCGGGCGCGCCGCTGCAGATTCCGGGATATCAGATTGCTTACGCTACGCGGCCGGCCAACACGGTGGCGGGCGATTATTACGATGTCATCCTCCGTCCGGGGCAAGTATCGGGCGGAGTCCCGAGCGAAAGTCCAAACCAAGATCGCATTTTGTTTGTCGTCGCCGACGTGGCGGGAAAGAGTATTCCGGCGGCGATGGTCATGGCCACCTTCCAGGCCAGCCTCCGAACCTTGTCGACCAGCGGCGTCTCGCTGCCGGAGATGGTGGCCGGCGTGAATCGCTATTCGTGCTCCAACAGTCAGGGTGGCGTTCGCTTCACCACCGCTTTCCTCGCCGAACTCAACCCGGCAAACGGCGACATAGCTTATATTAACGCCGGCCATAACGTCCCGGTGCTGCGCAGAAAGTCTGGCACAGTGGAGCGGCTGGAAGCGGGGGGCATTCCGATCGGCATTTTTGCAGAATCGCCTTACCAGGTGGGAACCACTCGCCTGGAAAACGGCGACTGGCTGGTGATCTTCACTGACGGAATTGTCGAGGCGGAGGATGGGAAACAGGACGAATACGGCGAGCAGGAGTTGATCCGCCTAGTGGATCGCGAATCGGGCTCGGCTCCGATGGAAATGCTGCGCAAAATGCTCGAGGAGTTGGACGTGTTCGTGGGCAACACGCCGCAGCACGACGATATGACATGTTTACTGCTGAAGCGAGGAGGTTGAGAAAGTTACCCCGGCATCCGCTCCCGGTACATCCGGTGGAACGCGTGCACGCCTTTTTCCTGCTTCACGCTGTAAGCCATACCCTGCTGGAAATTCGACTTTGCTGTTTGCCAGTCCGAGGAAGGTCGCGCCTTGTCAATTACCTTCGTGCTCATTGGGGCAGCGCCGTTCCGCGTGCACCACTTCAGTCGCTGTTACCCTAGCAGCAGAAGGGTCTGGCTCACCAAAGCGCTCGGATTGTGACGCCAATGGAAGCCTAGGATCGGTGCGCGTGAAAATCTGCAATCTATGTTGAATCGCGCGAATACCGTGCGGGTTGCGCTTACGCTGGCGCTCTTCGCCATCGTGTTGGCGCTTTCGTTGAGCGCCGATTTTTACAGCTCCTCCATGGTCGATGCGTTCATGGCCATGGCGTTGAGCGGTGCTGTTGTCATCCTCCTGGTTGTGCAACCGTCGTGGATCAACCTCGCAGCCGTAGCCGTGGGCAGCCTGATCCTGGCGGGTCTCGACTATCGTCTCCTGGGGTTCCCGCCCAAGCTTATGGCTGCGTTTTCCTTCGCAGGATTAAGCGCTCTGGCCGTGCTGGGCGCGCGCGCCGTCTGGACGCCGAAACTGCAGCCCCACCAAAACTACGATCGCACGCTCTTTCTATATGCCTTCCTGCCCGCGGTTTTATTTGTAGCTTCCGAATATATGGCTTCGATGCTGCTGGATTACACCGAAGCCCTGCATCCCAAGACCTTTGATCTTTACTTATATTCCTTCGATTGCAGCCTCGGCGTGCAATTCAGCTTTCTGGTTGGGCGAGTATTCTCGCAGCACTTGTGGTTCCGGTTTGCGGCGCTGGTGTTCTACATTGCCTTACCGCTGCCGCTGGCCTTGGTTTATGCCGCACATCTCCGCTTGCGAAGCAAAGCCGCGTTCCCGATCATGCTGGCTTTCCTGGCGACTGGGCCGCTCGGAGTACTGTTTTACAACATGGTTCCCGCCACTGGACCAGTCCACGTTTTTGGACAGAACTTTCCCTGGCACCCCTTGGTCACGTCGCAAGCCCGGCACCTGCTCCTGGAAACGATCGCGGTCCCGGGCGCGCGCAATGCCATTCCGTCGTTACACATGGCCTGGGTGCTGCTGGTATGGTGGAATTCCAAAGGGCTGGCCCGCTGGATCCGGGCCATCGCGATGGCCTTTGTGGTCTTCACCGTCCTAGCAACGCTCGGAACCGGCGAGCACTATTTCGTGGACTTGGTGGTCGCGTTCCCCTTCGCCGTGATGGTGCAGGCTCTATGCCTGTATCCTTTACCGTTAAAGCACGGCCCGCGGCGGTTGGCCTTTTTGTTCGGGACCTTTGCCAGTCTCCTGTGGATGGCGCTGGTCAGCTTTGCCACCCCGGTTTTCTGGATTTCGCCGATCATTCCTTGGGCCCTGGTGGTGGCGACGATTTCGATCTCGGCCAGCCTGATGCATCGTCTGCAAAAGGCGGAGTGGACGCAAGAAAAGCGAAAGCAGACGTTCCCCGAATGGAAGTTGGAGCGTCCAGCAGGCGGTTCGGAGGGGGAATGGAGCGGCAATGCGACTGGCAAAATTTGTCAATCGGACCGCTGAAAGTGTCATACTGGGAGCATGCACAGTGGCTCGACAGGTGACTACCCTGCTCAAGATCGCTGAAAAGATTGAGTTTGTATAAAGGGGGCCATCTTACTAAGGTCACTTTGGCCTCTGGCACTAAGAGTGCGATAGTACAAGCGAGTTGGTCATCCAACCAAACCAGTCAAACGGAGACGAGGAAAATTCAATGCGGAAACAAAAGGGCTTCTCACTTATCGAACTTCTGATCGTGGTCGCGATCATTTTGATCATCGCCGCGATTGCCATTCCGAACCTGCTACGCGCGCGTATTGCGGCCAATGAATCGTCCGCAGTTGCATCGATTCGCACCATCAACACGGCGCAGATTTCATACAACTCGTCCTACCCGACGGTAGGCTTTGCCGCCACCCTGGGCGCGCTTTCGGGCACGAGCTGCGCTCCGCCGACTTCGACCGGCGCTTGCCTGATCGATACCACGCTCTCCTCGGGTACCAAGAGCGGCTATACGTTCGTTCTGGCCAACGTCACCGGCACGCCGGCTTCCACCTACTCGGCGAACGCCAACCCGTTGACTGCCAACCAGACCGGCGTGCGCTACTTCTGCTCGATCGCGGATGCTGTCATCCGCGTCAGCACCGCCGGCGCGCAGTGCGTCGGAACCGAGACCCCGCTCCAGTAAGTTTGAATTTGGCAAAGTACCTGGGGGAGGGTACCAGCCGGAAAGAAGCAGAGGAGAAATCCTCTGCTTTTTTATTTTGGTTTGGGTTTGCGCTCTCGCGCCCAACACTTCATTAGCAACTGCCACAATTTGGCAGTGCGACACTCACGCTACTACAAAAAATGTCATTCCCGCGCCCGCGGCACGGCTCGCAAACCGCATCCCAAACACAATCCGCATCTAGATTCCCTGACAAATCTCAGGTCGGAGCCTTCGGAGGGTTACCTTTGGCGAAGCCCCGAAGAACGGCTCATGAACTGCAACGACGTAGACGGCCATTATTGTCAATCCCAGTACTGAGGCGGGTTGGAGCTCATCCATGAAGAAGAAAAACAAAGGGTTTTCGCTGATCGAGTTGCTGATTGTGGTGGCCATCATTCTGATTATCGCGGCCATCGCGATCCCGAACCTGCTGCGGGCAAGAATTTCGGCGAACGAGTCTTCGGCGGTGGCTTCGCTAAGGACCTTGAATACGGCGCAGATTTCGTATGACTCCGCTTTTCCGACCGTGGGATTCGCGACCACCCTCGGCGCACTCAGTGGAACCAGTTGCGCGCCGCCGGGAAGCGCGAACGCGTGCTACATCGACGAGACGCTGGCATCCGGCACCAAGAGCGGATATTCGTTCCAGCTGACGGGCACTGCTGGAACCCCGAATGAAACCTACAATTTCATCGCCTCGCCATTGACTCCGAACCAGACGGGCGTCCGCTACTTCTGTTCGCTGGCTGACGCCGTGATTCGAGTCAGCACGACGGCCCCGGGCACTTGCACCACCAGCGTGTCGCCGCTGCAATAAGAATTGAGTTTGGCAACGTACCTGGGGGAGGGTACCAGCCAGAAAACGCAGAGGAGCAATCCTCTGCTTTTTTTCTTTTTGCCTGGCGTTTCTTGTTGCGGCTGAAAAAGGCTCTCCGCCAGCCATAGATCGAGTGACACAAATTGTCATTTCCGATGCCCCTTGACCAGAGAAAACAGGCGTGCGAGGGACTCGGCCGCACACTCGCGCTGCATTCCGAAGGACTTACTCTTGGTCAGCATAGAGCCGACTGCGGCAGCCAAAGTGCAACAGTTGTTCTTGAAGAGTCCGGTAGGGCCAAACCGGAATGAGGAAGATGCAATGCGAACCAACAAGGGATTTTCGCTCATTGAACTGTTAATCGTAGTGGCCATCATTCTGATCATTGCGGCGGTTGCGGTACCCAGCTTTCTGCGTTCGCGCATCGCGGCCAACGAATCGTCCGCCGTGGCTTCGCTCCGAACCTTGAATTCGGCGCAGATCTCGTACAATTCAACGTATCCGACGGTGGGTTATGCCAGCACGCTGACGGCTCTGTCTGGTACCAGTTGCTCGCCCCCGAGTTCCACGGGCGCCTGCCTCATCGATACGGTGCTGGCGACCGGCCAAAGGAGCGGGTACAATTTCACACTGACCAATGTAACCGGCACCCCGAACTCAACCTACAACGTTATCGCTAGCCCAACTACGTGGAACTATTCCGGCATGAACTACTTCTGTTCCTTTGCCGATGCGGTCATTCGCTCCAGCACCACCACAATCGCGACCTGCGATAGTACGGTCGCTCCTCACAACTAACGCACGGGCGGCATAGGACTCACCGACCCGCTTCCGGCTCCCGCCAGCGGTTTACCTTCGTAACCCTCCCTTCTGTTACCTACCTCTACCGTGCCCAAGCATTGCTTATAATTTGTTCATCACATTCCAAAACCCAGCCCCACAAGGAACAACCGGGCATTGCACCCATAGCCATGGCAGCGATTGAAATTCTCGATTTGGAAAAAAGCTACCTCGTCGGATTCTGGCGCAAGCGTCCAAGACTGGCGCTGCGCCCCCTTCGCCTGACCATAGAGGAGGGAGAGGTCTTCGGCTTCCTCGGCCCCAACGGCGCGGGCAAGACCACAACCCTGAAACTTCTGATGGGGCTGGTGTTCCCAACCGCGGGAACGGCACGCCTGCTCGGGTGCGCGATGGACGATCCGCGCGTGAAATCGCAGATTGGATTCCTCCCCGAGCAACCCTATTTTTACGACCACCTGAGCGCGCGCGAACTGCTCAATTATTACGCGCAGCTTTCGGGCGTTCCGGCCAAAGGGCGCTCGGCGCGGGTGGAGCAGATGCTGGCGCGGGTGGGATTGAGCGATTCGGCGGGGATGCAATTGCGGAAGTTTTCCAAGGGCATGTTGCAGCGGGTGGGCCTGGCGCAGGCCATCCTGCACGACCCCAAGCTGGTGTTTCTGGACGAACCGATGTCAGGCTTGGACCCAATGGGCCGTCGCGAGGTTCGGGATCTGATTCAGCAACTGCGGTCGGAAGGTAAAACGGTGTTCTTTTCGACCCACATTCTTTCGGACGCGGAGGCGCTTTGCGACCGCGTCGGTGTCATTCACCAGGGGGAATTACGCGGTGTCGGGGCGGTGGCGGAATTGACCTCCGGAAAGCAAGGCAAGGTCGAGATTGTCTTTTACGCGCCGGAACAAAAAGTGCCACTGGCTTTAACCGGCCTCGGAGCCGAAGCGCGCATCAGCGGCGACATGGTAAACGCGGTATTACCGGAAGCGCAGCAAGAGGCGGCGCTCGACGTGTTGCGGCGCGAGCGCATCAAACTGATTTCGCTGACGCCGGTACGCAGTTCGCTCGAAGAGTACTACATCCAGAAACTGCGCCCGAGCCCAGACGCGACAGAAGCGGGACGGGAAGAAGCGGATCGCAAGGGGGCGGGAGCGTGAATTCAAGAATCGTCTGTATCGCCTTCAACACGTTTCGCGAAGCGGTGCGCGACCGGGTGCTCTACAACCTGATCGCCTTCGCGGTGCTACTCTCCGGGGCGTCGATTTTGGTGGGAGAGATTTCGATCGACATCGAGCGCCTGGTCGTCGTGAACCTGGGCCTGACGGCGGTCTCGCTGTTTGGCGTGGTCATCGCCATCTTCATCGGCATCGGACTGGTTTCGAAGGAGATCGAAAGACGCACGCTGTACACGGTGCTCTCGCGGCCGGTTCGCCGCTGGGAGTTCGTGGTGGGCAAGTTCTTCGGACTCACAGGAACGCTTGTGGTCAACACGTTCTTCATGGCGCTCGGCGTGTTTCTGGCGCTGTTGTATGTGGCGCACAAGTTCGAAAAAATGGATGTCTGGGTGCTGGCCGCGCTGTACTTTATTGTGCTGCAATTTCTGATCGTGTGCGCGCTGGCCCTGTTCTTCTCGTCCTTCTCCACGCCTCTGATGTCCGCAGTCTTCACCTTCGCCCTGTTCGTCATCGGCAGTCTGGCCGACGATCTGCGCGGCTTTGCCCGAATCACACACGGAGCGGGCGGCTGGCTAGCGACGGCCATCGCCTATCTGGTGCCGAATTTTTCCGCCTTGAACGTCATCAACCTGGTGGCCCACGGCGATCCGGTACCAGGCAGCCTGATCTTGTACAACACCCTCTACGCGCTGCTGTATTCGGCAATGGCCGTCTCGGGAGCGGTGCTGATCTTCCAGCGGCGGAACCTGAAATGAGCGCAACCCGGCGGGTGAATCTGGTGGCCATCGCGGTCCTGCTTTGTTCCATGGCTGGAGCCATGGCGTCGCTCTTTGTGATTGACCACCAGCGGAGCAATTCCGCAGCTCAGGAAGCGCTGTATCTGCGCTCTTCCAAGGTGCTGCGTCGGTTGAGTCTCGGCTATACCGGTCTGCTGGCCGACATTTATTGGACACGCGCGGTGCAGTACTTCGGCGAACAGCATCACAGCGGTTCGGGCGATTTTCGCCTGCTGGCTCCGCTGCTCGAAGTCACCACCGAACTCGATCCGAAGCTCTTGCCCGCGTACCAGTTCGGAGCAAATTTTCTGGCGCCGAAGCCGCCCAGCGGCGCGGGCTTGCCGGGCGCGGCCCTCGCGCTGATGCAATATGGAATCGAACACAATCCCGACCAGTGGCGGCTCTATTACAACCTGGGATTTCTGTACTACACCGAGTTGAAGGACTACGCCAAGGCGGCCGATGCGTTTAAGCGCGGAGCCGCGCTTCCCGTCACCAACGAGTTCATGCCCATCCTGGCGGCGCGGATGGCGCAGCATGCCGGCGAATTCGATACAGCGCGCATGCTGTGGGTAACCACCTACCAGAGCACCAAGGAAGCGCGCATCCGCCAGAACGCCGTCGAACACTTGCTCGCCCTTCAGGTCGATGAAGAGGTAACGCAGTTGGAGCGTGTTGTCGAAAAGTACCGCGACCAGTCCGGGCGGCTCCCCACCAGCATGAGCGATCTGGAGCGCGCCGGTTTTATTCGTGGGACGCCGACCGATCCCAAGGGATATCGTTACCATCTGATGGCGGATGGGCGAATCGAAGTGCAACACCCGGAACAAATCTACTTCATCACCAAAGGTCTTCCTCCGGGCGCGGAACCTCCGCAACCGCCGCGTGAGCCCCAAGCGGCCGCGAAGGCGGATTCGAAGTAGCACCGCGGCTTGGCTCTTTAGCTCTTAGCTCTTAGCTTTTAGCTAAAGGCCAAGAGCTAATGGCTAACAGCGCTTCTCCTTGTTAGCATCCTTGCGTGTCTTCAAGTTTCCCCCAACAATTCTGGAGCGGGCTCCGCAACTGGTGGCGCGAGCAGGCAGACGCCAACGGTCTGACCGGCGCCGCTTCCCTGCTGGCGCGCAATCTGTGGGGCTTTGTGCGCGACTCCACTCCCGAACGCCGACGCAGCCGCTACGGAGACATGGACTACGACTGGGAGCATCGCGTCAACACGACCAGCGGAACAGTGGGCTGGCAAGCACGTTTGCTGGGCTGCTTTCATTCTCCGTATCAGCCAACCGAGCCAGCTTTGTTTCACGAGATGATGGCAAGTCTGCCCATCGCGTTCGATACATTTACGTTTATCGATCTCGGTTCCGGCAAGGGACGAACGCTCCTGATGGCCTCGGAGTATCCGTTTCGCAAAATTGTGGGCGTGGAGATCCTTCCCGAACTTGACCGCGCCGCCCAGGAGAATATTCAAGCCTACAAAAGCCCAACCCAGCAATGCTCAGAAATTCAGGCAGTGTGCGTCGATGCGCGCGACTTCGAACTGCCTGACGAGCCGTTGGTGCTTTACCTCTTCAACCCGCTGCCCGAAGCCCCTCTGCGCCAACTGATTGAGCGTTTGGAAAAATCTTTGGCGCACTCTCCGCGCGCGGTTTGGATCGTCTATCACAATCCGCTGCTCGAGCCTGCGCTGGCAGTGTCGCCTTTTCTGGAAAAGGCGGGATCAACGCCGTACTATTCGCTATACCGAAATTCCCTATAGCGAACCAAGATGGTGAACCACGATAGTGAACCCGGCGGCGGAATGCTAGAGATCCTCGTTTATAGACCCAAGGCCTGCACTTGCTCCTCCGTTTCATAGCCGAGCCAGTGGGCGACTTCATGCCAGACCACTCGTTTCACTTCGGCCCGCAAGTTTCCTCTTGAACAGCGCAGAATTGGGCCGCGAAAAACAAAGATCAAATCGGGGGCGACCTTCATCTGCATGTGCGACTGTTTGGTCCTGACCACGCCGCTGTAGCATCCCAACATTTCCGTTCCGCGCGGCCAGTTCTTTTTCTTCAAGACGTCCGCAGGAGGCTCTTCGGCGACCTGAATGCCGGGGAAGTCGGGCTGGTCTTTGACCGTCTGCGGCAGAGTGCTGTAAGCCCACTCGACAATTTCGTCGAAGGTCTCCGTATTTGCGGGTGTGGACATGAGAGCACTCTACGCTTTATCGAAGGAGCGATGGAGCCACGAATATAATGGCAACCAACTATGCTCATCATCCTTGGCGGCCTGCCGGGTACTGGAAAGACGACCATCGCGCGAGAACTCGCACGCCAGCTACGTGCAGTTCATGTGCGTATCGATTCTATCGAAGAAGCGATTTTGGATTCAGGGGTACTCAGCTCATCAATCGACGATGCTGGCTATCGTGTGGGCAACGCAGTTGCCGCGGACAATCTCCGGATCGGCAGGACAGTGATTGCAGACTCAGTGAATCCTATTCCGCTTTCCCGCGATGAAATCGAGGTCATCTGTTCAGACACCAAAGAACATCGGCATCGGGTGGAAACGCGCATATCCGGCGTTCCCGGATCGCGATCCCTTACCTGGCAAGACGTAGCCTCACGCGACTACCGCCCATGGAACCGTGACCATATCGTGATTGATACCGCCAACCGGACCGTCGAGCAGGTCGTCACGATACTTCGCGGAGCGATGCCCAAAAACGCCATCGGCTGACCCCTCCATCGTTTGACCGCGTACGCGACCGCATCGCGCTAAAATCGACTAGGGGAAACCAAAGTTGAATTGCCGCTGCGTTTGTTGGATGCTCTGTTGGCCGCTGGTTATCACCTTCGCCACTCCTGCGCGGGCCCAGAGTGTCGATATCAATCAACTCGCCCGCGCCGTTGACGCCCACTACAACCATCTCCGCAGCCTGCAATCGGACTTCACCGAAATCTACCATGGCGATGGTCCTGACCGGGTGGAATCGGGGACTTTATGGCTGAAAAAGCCGCGCAAGATGCGCTGGGAATACCGTTCTCCGAAAGAGAAGCTGTTTATTAGCGACGGCGAAGCTGTGTGGTTTTACCAGCCGGCGGAACGGCAGCTCAGAAAAACGACTTTGAAGCAGTTGGATGACGTGCACTCTCCTCTGGCCTTCTTGCTCGGTAAAACCAAGCTGGAGAATGAATTACGCGGACTTTCCAAAGCTGTGGATCAATCGCCGCTGGCGCCGGGTGACACTGTTTTGCGCGGGGTTCCAAAAGGCGTCGTTTCGCCGAGCGGGGCGGGCACGGTGAGCGAGGTGCTGCTGGAGGTCACGCCGTCCGACCAGATTGTGCGCATCGTTTTGATGGACGCGGATGGCGGGAGCACGGAGTTCCGATTTGCCCGGTGGAAGGAGAACGGCGAGATGAGCGACAGTTCGTTCAAGTTCACGCCTCCGGCGGGAGTGGAGACAGTGGAAGGCGCGCTGGGGCCGTAGCTGGTCGGGTCTGACAGTGGAGTGCCGGGCGCCCCCGCCCAGCGGGACGGGCGAGACGCCCGTCGCTCCACTAGATAATGTTGGGCCCGGTTACTTGCGTACCACACGGCTGGACAGGATGCGGTAAGAGCTTTGGGAACAGAATGTTACACTTAGACCATACACCCAGCAATGCTCCACAACGGAAGCTCGGAAGACGATAGCCAATGGCGGAATTCCTAGTCAAAGTCGCCGACGAACAGGGCCATCTGCGGCAGCAGGTGGAGCAAGGCTATTCCGAAGCCGAAGTGCACGACCGGTTCGTGCAGCAGGGGTACCTGGTTTACTGGGTTAAACCCCGAACCCTGCTCAGCGCCAGCGGGGGCAAGTTTGGGCGGCAGGGCAAGCTGCGGCAGGCCACATTTCTGATTTTCAATCAGCAGTTTTTGACCCTCATCAAAGCCGGCCTGCCCATCCTGACCTCGCTCGATCTTCTGATCAAGCGGCAGCGCGACAAGTCGCTGCTGAAGCAACTGGAAAACGTGCGCGAGCGTGTCAAAGGCGGCGAGTTGCTGTCGGACGCTTTTGCGGCGCAGCAGGTGTTTCCGAAGATGTACACGACTACGCTGCTGGCGGGCGAGAAGAGCGGCAACATGGAAGAGGTTCTCGGCCGCTACATCACGTATCAGCGGATGGTGCAGACATTCCGCAAGAAGCTGCTCGTGTCGCTGGTCTATCCGGCGCTGCTGGTCTCGGTGGTGACGCTGATGCTGATCTTTCTGATCACCTTCGTGGTGCCGAAGTTTGCCGACCTGTTCAACAACCTGGGAGCCGAACTGCCTCCGATTACCGTGTTCATGTTGTCGCTGGGCCTGAACGCGCAGAAATACGGGTGGATTGTGGCGTTGGTTTTGATCGCGGGCGTGGTGCTGTTGCTGCGCTGGAAACGGAGCGATCGCGGCGCCGAACGCGTCGATCATTTCCTCCTGTCGCTGCCGCTGATCGGGGAAATTCGCATGAAGTACCAGGTAGCGAATTTCTCGCGCATTCTGGCGACGCTGCTGCAAGGCGGCCTGCCTTTGGTTCCGGCGATGGAAACCGCCGCGGAATCGCTCAGCAGCCGGCAAATGCTGAACGGAGTCAACGCCGCCGCCGAGCGCGTGAAAGAAGGGCAGAGCCTGGCGAACGCGCTGGAGACGCAAAAATTGTTTCCCGATCTCGCGGTGGAAATGCTGGAAGTCGGAGAATCGACCGGCGCGCTGCCGGCGATGCTGGCTTCGGTGGCGGAATTTTACGAAGAAGACGTGCAGACGGCGCTGGGAGCAGCGATGGCGCTGATTGAGCCGTTGATCCTGATCATCATGGCGGTGTTTGTCGGCGGCATCTTGATTTCTCTGTATATGCCGATCTTCACCTTGGGAGCGAACGTGCATTAAGAGCCAGGTTTCAAGGTTGCAGACTTTCAAGGTTTCAAAGTGTGAGTCGACCCGATTGAACCTTGAAACTCTGCAACCTTGAAGCTTTGAAACTTGGACCTAGCGGTACATTGGAATGGGCATGTCGGATAAGAAAACAGTAGTGGTCGGAGGAGCGAATGGCGGGAAACTGGTGCCGGAACCGGTGTCGGCTCCCGACGATGTGGAACGCGCGCGCGATATCGCGCGGCGCTACCGTTGCGAATTTGTCGACCTGAGCGACTTCCAGTTGCACCACGATCTGTTTGAAAAGATCCCGGTGCACCTGATGTTCCGCTATAAGTTCGTGCCGCTCGATGAGACGCCCGACGGGCGCCTGGCGATTGCCATTGCCGATCCCAGCCAGTTGATGATGATCGACGAGATCAGCCTGCTGCTCGGGAAGCGCATCCTGACCAAAGTTTCGACGCTAAAGCAAATCTCCGACATCCTGCAAAAGACCGAGCAGTCCAAGCGCGTGCTGGAAGACGCGAGCGAAGGATTCACGCTCGACGTGATCCGCGAGGACGAGGCCGGCAACGACGAAACCATCTCCATCGACAAGCTGACGGCAACGGCGGGCGCGGACATGAGCCCGATCATCCGCCTGGTCGATACCACGATCTTCACCGCGCTGCAGAGGCGGGCGAGCGACATCCACATCGAAACGCGGGACGATTCGGTCCACATCAAGTTTCGTATCGACGGAGTGCTGACCAATGCCATGCCGCCCATCGGCAAAGAGCATCACTCGACCATCATTTCGCGCATCAAGGTCATGAGCGAGCTCGATATTTCCGAGCGCCGCGTGCCCCAGGACGGCCGCTTCCGCGTGAAGTATAGCGGCCGCGCCATCGACTTCCGCGTCTCGATCATGCCCTCAATCCATGGCGAAGACGCCGTGCTTCGCGTGCTCGATAAAGAGTCGATGAGCGAGAAGTTCAAGAAGCTGACGCTGGAAGTGGTCGGGTTCGCGGAAGACGATTTGCGCCGTTTCCGCCGCTACATCAAGGAACCCTACGGCATGGTGCTGGTCACCGGACCGACGGGCAGCGGCAAGACGACCACGCTCTATGCGGCCATCAACGAAATCAAGACCGACGAAGACAAGATCATCACCATTGAAGATCCGGTGGAGTATCAACTGCGCGGCATCACCCAGATTCCGGTCAATGAGAAAAAGGGATTGACCTTTGCCCGCGGCCTGCGTTCGATTCTGCGTCACGATCCCGACAAGATCATGGTCGGCGAAATCCGCGACAACGAAACCGCGCAGATCGCCATCCAGTCGGCGCTGACGGGCCACCTTGTGTTCACCACCGTCCACGCCAATAACGTGGTCGATGTGCTCGGGCGCTTTCTGAACATGGGCGTGGAGCCTTACAACTTTGTGTCGGCGTTGAACTGCATTCTGGCGCAGCGGCTGGTGAGAATTATTTGCGATTCCTGCCGCACCGCCGTGCATTATCCGAACGAGGTGTTGGAGGCGAGCGGACTCGACCCAGTGCAATGGTCGCAGGTTCCGTTGTATGAAGGGCAGGGTTGCATTGAGTGCGCGGGCACGGGATTCCGCGGACGAACCGCGATCCATGAGCTTCTGGATTTGACCGACCGCATTCGTGAGATGATTCTGGATCGGAAATCGACATCGGAGATCCGGAAAGCGGCCCGCGAAGAGGGTATGCGCTTCCTGCGCGAATCGGCGCTGGACAAGGTGCGCGGGGGATTCACCACTCTGAAAGAAATCAACAAGGTTACGTTTATCGAGACGATGCGCTGAGGCTGGTTCATTCTGGAAAGCTGGCGGATCAACACTGGCATCTTCCGAGGTAACTATTCTCTCCGTAAAAGCACGGGATATCATTTAAGTTAAAGTTATGGCTTCCACATCCAAACACGTTCGCCGACCCACGCTCGCCTGCGAAATCGCGGCCGACCGCGTATTGGCAGGTCGTGCGGCCGACGCGGGCCGGATCGTGGAAATGGCAGCAGCGCGGGAACTTGCGCCGGGCACGGTGGTACCCGACTTGATGGAGGCAAATCTGCGGGACGGCGCTGCGGTGCGGGCGGCGATTGAAAGCGCGCTCGGCAGCATCGGGGCGCGCTCCAAGGACGTGATTGCGATTCTGCCCGACACCGCGGTGCGCGTCGTGCTGCTGGATTTCGAAACGCTGCCCGCGAAACGAGACGAAGCGGAAGCGGTGGTCCGCTTCCGGCTGAAGAAGTCGCTGCCGTTCGATCCCGCCGATGCGCGGATCTCGTATCACGCGCAGCCGACGAAGAAAGGCGTGCAAGCGGTGGCGGCGGTGGTACTGAACACGGTGCTCGAGGAATATGAGTCGGCGTTTCGCGACGCGGGCTACATTCCGGGGATGGTGATGCCGTCGATGCTGGCGGCCCTGGGAGCGGCGGATTCGGAACGCCCAACGCTGGTGGTCAAGGTGGACGCGCGCACCATCAGCATCGCCATCCTCGATCAGGATCTGCTGCTGCTCTCTCGTACGCTCGAAAATGTGCGCGGGGTGACCATCACCGGCGATCAATTGGCGGAAGAAGTTTATCCCTCGGTGGTGTTTTTTCAGGACACTTACAACCTGAACATCGAGCGCGTGTACGTGGCGGGCCTGCCGGAAGCGGGCGGCGCCGCGCCGGCGTTGAAGAATCAGTCGGGCGCGGTGGTGGAGGATCTCATCGCCGCCTCGCAAATTGGCGCCAGCAGCGGCACGGTCCCACGCTGGCGCATGGCGGGAGTCGTGGGAGCGTTGATTTCGTAGTGCGCTTTTCGCTCTTCGCTAAAAGCCAAGAGCTTAACGGCGAACAGCGAAGCGCGAACAGCGGTTTGGCATTTCATAACGAAGTTCATAACTATGCGCCTTGACATCAATCTCGCAACCCGGCCCTACGAAGATGCCCGCGAATTCTGGTCGCGCTGGGGTCTGGGCGTTGGACTGCTGGCGGTCTTGACGCTGGTTCTGCTGGGCTGGGCGGTGCGCGGCTGGATCCAGGCTGGAAGAGATCGCCAAAGCATCGCGCAACTCCAGCAGCAGATTGAGGAGCGCGATCACGAACGCACCAAGGCGCAGGCCTTCCTCGAAATGGCCGCCAATCGCAGTACGCGCGACCAGTCGCAGTTCCTGAATGGACTGATTCAGCGCAAGGCCTTTTCCTGGACGCGCGTCTTCGAGGATCTGGAACTGGTCATGCCTCCGAATCTGCATGTCGTCTCGCTGCGCCCGGAATTGAACGAGCAAAATCAAATGCAATTGGAGCTGCGAGTGGAAGGCGAGACGCGCGCCGCGGCGGTGGAGTTGGTCCACCACATGGAAGGCTCGAAACATTTTCAGAGTGCGCAACTGGTGCAAGAGATGGGAACGGAGAAAGGCACGGCCGTAATCGCCTCGATTATCTCCATCTACGTACCGGATGCGGCCGAGGGGAGCGGAAAGTAATGCCCGACTTGGGGAATTCGCGGCGGAAGTTGAAAATTGCGATTGGGGCGATGCTCGCCGCCGACATCTTGGCGGTGGCCGTTCTGTTCTCGCCGCTGGTCGGCTCCGCGGACTCACGGAGGACGCAGATTCTGGAACTTAAGGCCGAACTTACAAAAAAAACCCACGAGGTGGCGCCGCTGATCGGCATGGACAAGAAGCTCGTGCTCGCCAAGGGTCAGATCGGCGATTTCTACAAGGGCCGCTTTGCCGCCAAGGACTCCGAACTGCTTGACGAACTGGGCAAGATCGCTTCGGCCAATGGCGTCCGCCAGCAGCAGGCGCATTACAAGGAGGAAGACACGGAGACTTCCGGCGTGATTCCCGTCGAAATCGAGGGGAGTTTTTCCGGAGACTATCTGCAGTTGGTGCGATTCATCAATTCGCTGGAGCGGTCGAAGATGTTCTTTGAAGTGGAGAGCGTGGGCCTCGCCGGCGAGAGCACCGGAGCGGTCAAGCTTGAAATCGGCATGCACAGTTATCTGCGGTCGGGTGCCTGAGTGAAACTGGGAATCGAAAACCGGAAGCAACTGATCTGGCTGGCGGTGCTGGGCGGAATCGCCCTGCTCATGCTGGCCCGCGAGTTCTGGCCGTCGTCGTCGACGCCTGCAGCTACGGCACCGGCCGCCTCCGGGCCCGCCAAACCCGCCACCCGCCGCACCGCCTCGGGCAAGATCGTACCGGTGATCGAGCCGCGCTTGGATCCCACGCTGGACCTGAACCTGCTCAGCCGCAGCGAAGAGATCAAGTACGCCGGCAACGGAAGAAACATCTTTGTCGCAGGCTCGGTGGCAGTGATTGAAAGGCCCAAGGGAAATGGGACGGATAAGGCGGTGGTGGCCGACGCCGGCATTCGCCAGCCGCCGCCGGTTCCGCCGCCGCCGCCCATCAATCTCAAGTTTTTTGGTTTTGCCAACCGGCCCGGGGAAACGAAGAAGGTGTTTCTGTCCCAGGGCGAAGACGTTTTTATCGCGGCCGAAGGCGACATCGTCGACCGGCGCTATCGCGTCCTGCACATCTCGTCCACTGCGGTGGACGTGGAAGACGTGCTTAACAACCACCGGCAAAGCCTGCCTTTAACGCAGGGATAAAACTGCTTTGTGATTTCTAATTTGTAATTGGTAATTTTGAAGGTGAGTGAGCACTATGCGACACCATGGTCTGAAATCGCAAATTACAAATTACAAATTACGAAATTCTCAGAGCGGCTATATGCTGATCACGCTCATGCTGGCCCTAACGCTCATCACCATTGCTCTGCTCGCTGCGATCCCCAACATTCGACAGCAGGTGACGCGCGACCGCGAAGAAGAAATGACGCATCGGGGCACGGCTTACATGCGTGCGATTCAGCATTTCTACAAGAAGTTCAACCGCTATCCCAACAAAATTGAGGAACTGGAAAATACCAACAATGTGCGCTTCCTTCGCCGGCGCTATACCGATCCCATGAACCGGGACCCAGCCACGGGCAAGGAAAGGGATTTCAAGTTCCTGCATCAGCAAGACGTCATGTTAAACAGCGGGCCGGTATTGCCAGGAGGGCTTGGGCAGAACGGGCTCGCCGGGTTGCAAGGCCCTGGCGGAATGCAAGCAGCCATGGGCGCCCTCGCGGGACTGGCGGGTGCGGGCCAACAGCAGGGATTGGGCGCGCAAACCGCAGCCAACAGCGATATCAATTCTCCTGCGGGCAGCTCATCCACTGGGAGCCCGTCGAGCGGCAATCCGAATGCGCAGGATCCGTCCGTTGCCAATCCGAATGGAACATCCAGCAACGGCTTCAACGGCCCGACACTCGGTGGCGGCCCAATTCTCGGCGTCGCCAGTGCGAGTAAAGCCAAGTCCATTCGTGTGTACTTTAAAAAGGATCATTACAACGACTGGCTCTTCATTTACACCACGCAGATGGTCGGCGGCGGCCTTCTGATCGGGCCCATCAATCCTGGCATGCCCTCGGGCGGAAACATGGGCGGACTCACTCCTGGACAGATGGCGGCGGGCGCGCAAGGACAGGGCGGATCCGGGCAAGGTGGATTTGGACAGGGCGGATTTGGCCAAGGCGGCATGGGCCAAAGCGGGTTTGGGCAAGGTGGCCCTGGGCAGGGCGGATTCGGACAGGGATCAAACGGCGGCCAACAGCCGCAAACTCCACAGACGCCTGCTCAGCCGCCGCAGTAGAGTGCGGCCCTCGCGGGCAATTTCCGCGATCACCGGGTATTCGTGATCGAAGCAAAAGAAAAGCCCCGCTTGACGCGGGGCTTTTGTACTTTCTACACCTCAGTTAAACATTGAACCTAAACGTTGAACGACGAACCACAGCCGCAGGTGCTCTTCACGTTCGGATTCTCGAACTTGAACCCTGCGCCTTCAAGCGTCTCGACGTAGTCGACATGCGCTCCGCCCAGATACATCAGGGAAGTGGCATCCACGTAAACCTTCAAGCCTTCGAAGTCGAACACTTTGTCCATCATGCCGGCGCCGTTCTCGAAGGCCATGGAGTATTGGAACCCAGAGCAGCCTCCCCCGACCACCGACAACCGTAATCCCGCCGGAATTGGCGACTGCGAGGCCATAATCTCTTTCACCTTGGCAATCGCCGAGGCGGTTAGAACGGGTGCCGCGGTTTTCGGCTGGTCGTGAGTGGGAACGCCGGGCTGAGCGCCGGTTTGCACATCGGGAGTGGAAGTGGTGGCCATGTCGGTCAATCTCCTAGTAACAGCTCATTATAACAAAGGTTGCAACCGGCCTGGTAAGGCTTTTTACGGGCAGGTACTCCTTCCCGTATCGGGTGGTTGGATACTGCCCAGACGCAAGAAGTCGCCTCCCCCCTTGCCAACGGGTCTATAATCATCCGCAGTAGGAGCCCGTACCCGAAATGTCCGGCGGCGGCGAGCACTTTATGTCCGCGGCTGGAGATGGCAACTTCGGGGGATTGGCTCGATCGAAGCTCCGAGGTGGCGTATGACTCCTATGTTCATGCTGCTGGTCGCGTGGGGTATTCTGACCGGAATTCTCATTATCCTCTGGATCTACAAAAGTACCCTCACCATGCACGAGGACGATTCTATCTTCCTCAATGAAACCGAATCCCAGATGCATAAGGATCAGGTAGAAGTTCTGGCCAAGATGAAAAAGATCACTCCGATCCTCAAGGTGCTGGGCGCATTGTCGGGGCTCATGATCCTGGTCATCGCCGGATTGTTCATCTATCAGGGGCTGAACGCCTCCACCACGCTGCAGTAATCGGCATGGGCGGGATTGTGGAAATCCTGCCCACGACGCCTCGGAAAAACTCGCCAGCGCCGCCGCGAAGTCGGGCTGCGTCGCGGCGAGCTTTGTTCTATGCTGCCATCCCCTTGGAAGGAAAACACCGAACATTCGTATGTTGAATCATGAACTTTGAATCATGAGCGCGCCCAGTCCCATTGCGATTGTCGGGGGCGGTCCTGCGGGCGCTCTCGCTGCGGCACAACTGGCCAAGGAAGGCAGGCGCGTTCTTCTCTTCGACGAGAAACTCGCCTGGGAGAAACCGTGCGGCGGCGGGGTCACCCATAAAGCTCTGCAGCGCTATCCGTTTCTGGCCGAGGCGGGGAACGAAAGCAGCCGAATTGAACAGAATTCGATTGAACAAAATCCTCCCGATTACAATCTGCCCGCACTGAATCTTGTCGACCACTGCGAGTTGATCAGCCCTGCGGGGAAGCGGGCACGCTTTCGCCTGCAGCATCCGGTCGCAATCTTTTCGCGCCTGGCGCTCAACGGATTATTGCTGGAGCGAGCTCGCCGCGCCAGCGCCGATATCCATAAGGAGCGCATCACGCGCATCGAACGAGCCGACAACCAAAACGAAGACGACTGGCATCTGACCACGCCCGACGGCGATTACCGGGCGTCCTACGTGATCCTGGCCGCGGGCGCGCGCAATCCCTTCCGTCAGCAATTCCTCTCGCCAATTTCTGCCAGCGATCTGATGGTCACTGCGGGCTACTTCATCCCAGGACGCAGCTCGCTGATGCAGATTCAATTTCTAAAAGGGATCACCGGCTACATCTGGGTCTTCCCCCGCGCCGATCATGTTTCCGCCGGCATCGCGGGCAAGATGGGCGAAACCTCGACCGCCGAGTTGCGCCGCGTATTGGAAAAGTGGCTCGAAGAAAACGGCTTCCGCCTCGACGAAGCGCGCTTTTACTCGCACATTCTCCCGTCCTTTCGCGCCCAAACGTTCGAAACACTCGAAGTGAGTGGAGAAGGCTGGTCCATGATCGGCGACAGCGCGGGCCTGGTCGACCCGATCACCGGCGAAGGCCTCTACTATGCGCTACGCTCGGCGGAACTGTGCGCGCACGCGTTGTTAGTCGAACGACCGGAACAGTACCGCGCACAACTCAAAGATGAGATTCTTCCTGAGCTGAAGCTGGCCGCAAGCCTTTCGCAGCGTTTCTACCGCGGGCAGATTTTCGGCGACAGTATCCTGGAGCGGATGGTGGCTCTCACCGCGCAAAGCGCCAGCATTCGCGACCTGATGAGCGATCTCTTCGCCGGCAATCAGGGCTATCAGGATTTACGCGCGCGGCTCTATCGCATCCTGCCCTCAGCGCTGGCCGAAGGACTGATGAATCTCGGCCATACTTTTGGATGGCGCAGCGCCACTTCCTGAAACAAATTGTCATTCCTGAGCGAAACTCAAGATTGTCATCCTGAGCGAAGCGAAGGACCTGCTGTTTCAGCGCAAGAAACAGCAGGTCATCGTTCCCTCTACGCCGCTTTCGCCTTCAGCCCGGCGATGTCGTCGAGCAGCACTTTCTCGTGCCCTTCGGGGTTGACCTTTTCATACACCTTGCGAATCACGCCCTTGGGATCGACCACAAAGGTGGTGCGCTCCCAGAACTTCATTCCCTTCCACTCCGCCTGCCCGATGCCGAGAGTCTTCATCAGCGTGGAATCGGTGTCGGAGAGCAGGTCGATCGTGAAAGCGAACTTATGGGAGAAATTCCGGTGCGAGGTGACATCGTCGGCGCTCACGCCGAGCACTTTGATCCCGGCAGCGTCGAAGTCGGCCTTGGTCGCCGTAAACGACTTGCCCTGGATGGTGCAGCCCGGCGTGTCGTCTTTCGGATAGAAGTAGACGACGAGCCAGTGACCGGCAAAGTCAGAAAGCTTGGTGGTCTTGCCGTCCTGATTGGGAAGCGAAAAACTCGGAAATGGATTGCCAGCAGAGAGCATTGGGAGAGTTCCTTTCTGAAGTTGTAATCGTAATTATACGAGTCCGCGCAGCGAGCGGGGATACGGCTTTTAGCTCTTAGCTCCCTGCCAAATCCGGCTTCGGCCGAGCTAAGAGCTAGAAGCTAGAAGCCAGCGGCTGTCTTTACGCCGACTGCGAGGCTTTCTTGGCGCGCTTTTGCATCTCCTCGGGCGACACATCCTCTATGTGCGTCGCCACGCCCCAGCGATGTCCGAACGGATCCTGGATGAATCCCATGCGGTCGCCATAAAACTGGTCTTCAATCGGCTTCAGGATCTTCGCTCCGCCGGCCACGGCGCGCCCTACTGCGGCATCGACATCCTCGACGTAAACCAGCACGCTCGTCGACGAATTGCCCGACGCGGGCGGACCGTTGTGCCCCATCTCCGGAACCTCATCGGCCAGCATGATGTGCGAGTTGCCAACCTCCAACTCCGCATGCCCAATGCGCCCGCCCGGCCCCGGCATGCGCACAATTTCCTTCGCTCCAAAGACCTTTGTGTAGTACTCAATCGCCTGCGCTGCGCCCTTGACGATCAGATACGGCGTAACCGAGTTGTATCCCTTGGGAATGTAGTGGACTTTGGTCATATTTTCTCCTCTTGTGTTCCGCTCAGTGTTGGTTTTGAGGATCGAGGTTATGGTGCCCGCGCAAGCCCCCACGGCCCGCGCCATTGGCTAATAAGAACACAACGTGCAACTGAACTCAAGGAGGGGGTGAGTGTAGCGCGGGCGCCCGCCCGCGTACTCCCAACGGCATGTGAACTTATTCAAGACAATTTTGATTGTCATCCCGAGCGAAGCGAAGAAGCATAGAGCCGGCTTTCTCCACGAATTCGTCGACGGTTTCGCAGGGCCTGTCGATCTTCACTCTTCGTGCCGCGGGTAGAAATATTGGAGGCAGACCGGACATAGACCGTGGCTTATATTCGTCACCTCTCGCCCTAAATATGCTGGTACAAAGTCCCATCGTTCAGGAGGGAGAACTCGACGGCAACAGCGGCAATGGCTGCACATCGCGATCATGCCGCGGGAATTCAGGTAGCCCGCCAACCCGACAGTGACGGGCTCGGTATGGGGCCGCTCGATCACCAGAGAGTTCGTAATCAAATAACAGCGCTCGTCCTGGAGAGGGTGGATGCGCATCTGAAACTTGCGGAAGGCGTGCGGGCTCGAGCACTCGTACAGACACTCCCGCACTTCCCCGCTTTTCTTGGCTTGTGCAAAGGCGTGCATGTAGAAGGGACGCAGGCCGTCGCCGAGGATCTGGCGCAGGTCAATCCCGAGGGCACCGGCTCCGGCCAATTCAGGGGCGGCGTTCTCCGCGGCAAAGCGGTTCCAGGCTGGATTGCAGTATGCGACGCGCAAGTTGGCGTCGAGGATATAACTGACCATGGGGCTTTGCTCCAAGGCCCCAACGATATCCCCCAGAGCAGTGCGAGAGAGATCCAGCGAGTAGTGCATACCAGGCTCATCGGCAGCAAAACTGCTCGCTTGATCGGTTCCGCTGCGCTCAGAAAATCCGTCGTAACGTGACCCAGAGCGACGGGTAAAACAGGCCGGTGACACCCCCGATCGGACAGCATCACGCGGACGCCATCAGCACGCCCATCTGGATCGCCCTTGATGCTACTCCATCCCCAACTCTTTCGCCAGCAACTTCCATTTGCTATCCACCAACGCGCGAGTCTTCGCGTCCATCACGATCTCATCGGGCCATGGACGCGCGAAGCCTTCGGTGGACCACTTGCGCGTGGCGTCAATTCCCATCTTCGAGCCGTAGTTCGCCAGGCGTGAGGCATGGTCGAGCGAATCGACTGGGCCAAGCGTGAATTGTATGTCGCGCTCGGGATCGATGTTGTTCAGCACCTTCAACGTAACGTCGCCTACATCCTGCACATCGACGTCTTCATCGACCACGATGATGCACTTGGTGAACATGGCCTGCCCCAGCGACCAGATGGCGTTCATCACCTTGCGCGCCTGTCCGGGATAGGACTTGCGAATGGAAACCAGCATCAGGTTGTGGAACACGCCTTCAATGGGCAGATTGATGTCAACCAGTTCGGGGATGGTCAGCTTCATCAGCGGCAGGAAGATCCGTTCGACGGCCTTGCCCATCCAGGCATCTTCTTGCGGCGGCTTGCCGACTACGGTCGTCGCGTAGATCGGATCTTTTCTGTGGGTCACGCAGGTGACGTGAAAGACCGGGTACTCGTCTTCCAGTGAGTAGAAGCCGGTGTGATCGCCGAAGGGGCCTTCGGTGCGGAGCTCGTCGAGATTGACGTAGCCTTCGAGGACGATCTCGGCATTCGCCGGAACTTCCAGATCGACGGTCTCGCACTTCACCAGCTCGACCGGCTTCTGCCGCAGGAATCCGGCGATGATGAATTCTTCTACGTCGGGCGGCGCGGGCACGATGGCGGAGAACGTCAGCGCAGGGTCGGTGCCTATGGCTACGGCGACTTCCATTTTGCCCGAGGGACGAGTGCCGGCGGCGAGCATCGAACCACCTGAAGAGCGGGCCATAATGTCTACCGCGGCGGTGTTCCCACCCTTCGCAAAAGACGCGAAGGGTGGGGCACCCGGGTTCGTTGCCGCTGCTCTCATACGGTCGCGGTAGTGTTCGGCCGCAACTTTCTGCCGCTGCCAGTGCATTCCGGTCGTGCGTTCGTCATAGATCTGCATGCGATACATGCCCACGTTGCGCTTCCCTGTCTTGGGATCGCGCGTGATCACGCAGGGCAGCGTGATGAAACGTCCCCCATCTTTCGGCCAGCATTGCAGGATCGGGAAATCGAGCAGCGAGAAGTTGTCGCGCTTGATCACCTCTTTGCACGGGCCGGTCGCGACGGTCTTGGGGAAGAACTTGCCCATCTCGGCCAGCATGGGCAGCATCTTCACCTTGTCGAGGAAGCCCTGCGGAGACTTCACATCCATGAAAGCGCGGATGCGGTCGGCGACTTCGTCGAGCGCGTCGACTTCGAGCGCTAGGCGCATGCGGCGGCCCGAGCCGAACTGGTTGATGAGGAGTTGCGAGCCGGGGTAGCCTTTCACGTTCTCAAACAGCAACGCCTTGCCGCCGACCGTTCCCTGCTGGTCTTTATCGGTAACTCTACTCTTCGAGACCCGGTCGGCAATTTCCGTGATCTCCAAGATTGGGTCGGCTTCGGTGCGGATTCGTTTCAGTTCGCCGGCTCGGTCGAGCGCTTTGATCCAGTCGCGCAAATCGTCGTAGGCCACGAGTCCTCCTGTGGTGAAAAACGATTATATGATGGGCGCAACGCGAAACCCTGTAACCAAGGGGAACACGACGGAGTACGGGAGAAATCTACAGTTAGCCTTCCACATTTCGGGCGCTGCGACTAGGATATGAAAATCAATTCCGCAACCTTCCGCGTCTCACCGGGGGACAGATGATTCGTTTTAAAGTGAACGGACAAGAGAAGACGTTTGACGGCGATCCCGACATGCCGTTGCTGTGGTATTTGCGCGATGTGGCGCAGCTGACGGGAACGAAATTCGGCTGTGGCATGTCGTTGTGCGGAGCCTGCACGGTGCACGAGAACGGATCGGCCATCCGCTCCTGCACCACGCCCATGAAAGAGGTCAGCGGCGCCGAGATCACAACGATCGAAGGCATCGCCCCGATGCATCCGGTGCAAAAGGCGTGGATGGAAATCCGCGTGCCGCAATGCGGCTACTGCCAGACCGGCCAGATCATGCAGGCCATCGCACTGCTCAAAGAGAACAAGAATCCCAGCGACCAGGAGATCGATACGGCCATGTCGGGCAACCTCTGCCGCTGTGGGACGTATCAGCGAATTCGAGCGGCGATTCATCAGGCCGCGACGCATCAAGCGGCAAAGGAGCCGGCATGAAGCTCATCGACAATCTCAGCGCCAATAATAATGTCAGCCGTCCGGTGAGCCCGAACTTCAGCAGAAGAGGATTCCTGCAGGCTGCTCTGGTGAGTGGCGCGTTAGTGTTGACCGCCCGCTTCATCCCCGAACCGTTATGGGCCGCGGAAGGCGAAGCGGCGCGGCCGTTTGAACCTAGTGTGTGGATGTCGATCGCTCCCGATGGCACCGTCACCATCGTCGCCCATCGCTCGGAGATGGGGTGCGGCAGCCGCACCGCTTTGCCGCTCGTGGTCGCGGACGAACTCGACGCCGACTGGACCAGGGTCAGACTTGAGCAGGCGATTGGCGATCCAAAATACGGCGAGCAGGATACGGACGGCTCGCACTCGGTCCGCAGCAATTTTGACCTGATGCGACAGGTGGGCGCTACGGGACGCGCAATGTTAATCAGCGCCGCCGCCGCGAAGTGGGGTGTTCCTGCCAAAGACTGCGCTACCGAGCCTCACTTCGTTGTGCATACAGCGAGCGGCCGCAAACTCGGCTACGGCGAAGTTGCCGCGGCAGCCGCCAAACTGCCCGTTCCCAAGAAAGAAGACGTCCCGCTCAAGGAACGCTCGCAGTGGCGTTATATCGGCAAAGAGAGCAATTCCCTGTTCGACCTTCCCGAGATTGTGACCGGCAAGGCCATCTTCGGCATGGATGCAACCATGCCCGGAATGGTCTACGCTTCGATCGAGCATCCGCCCGTGCTCGGACAAAAGATCAAATCCTACGACGACAAAGCCGCGCTCCAAGTAACGGGCGTCCAGAAGACACTGACCATCGACCCATTCAAGCCGCCGCACATGTTTCAGCCGTTGGGCGGAGTCGCCGTGATCGCCGACAACTCCTACGCCGCATTCAAAGGGCGCAAGAGCCTGAAGATCGAATGGGACAGCAGCTCAAACGAGGTTTACAACTCCGGCCCATTTCGCAAAACGCTCGAAGCAACATCGCGGAAGCCGTGCAAAGTCGTGCGTAACGTGGGCGACGTAGACGCCACATTCGCGCAAAGCGCAAAAGCCGGCGGCAAAATAATCGACGCTGAGTATTACACCCCACATCTGGCGCACGCTTCGATGGAGCCACCCGTAGCCGTAGCCGAATATCGCGACGGAAAGGTGCTGGCCTGGGCGCCGACACAGAATCCGCAAGCCGTGCAGGAAACCATCGCCGGAGTGCTCGGCATCAAGAAAGAAGATGTGACGTGCCATGTCACACTGCTCGGTGGCGGCTTCGGACGCAAGTCGAAACCAGATCAGGTGGCGGAAGCTGCCGTGCTGTCGAAGCAACTGGGCAAGCCGGTCAAGGTTGTCTGGAGCCGGGAAGACGATATTCGCTTCGATTATTTCCACTCCGTCGCCGCGATGTATATGAAGGCCGCCATCGGCGCAGATGGCAAGCCCACGGCCTGGTTGCAGCGCACCGTGTATCCACCCATCGGTTCGACCTTTGACACAAAAGCCGTATACGCGGACGACGAAATGGGCCTGGGATGGAACAATCTTCCTTTCGACATCCCCAACCATCGCGCCGAGAATGGCCCCGCCGACTATCACGTCCGCATCGGATGGCTGCGCAGCGTGGCCAACATTTATCATGCTTTCGCGATTCACTCTTTCGCCGACGAACTGGCGCACAACGCCAAGAAAGATCCGGTCCAGTATCTGCTTGATCTGATCGGTCCCGCGCGCATCGTCGCGCTCGATCTCAAGGGAGACGAAGCGGAAGACGCCAAGCAATATCCGCTCGACACCGCCCGCCTGCGGCGCGTGGTCGAGATCGCAGCTGAGAAATCGGGGTGGGGCAAGAGTCCCATGGGCAAAGGCCGCGGCCTGGGGATCGCAGCGCACCGCAGCTTCCTGACTTATGTTGCGACCGTGGTTGAGGTCGAAGTCGACGGCCGGGGACAGGTGCACATTCCAAATGTGTGGACCGCGGTCGACGCCGGAACCACCGTCAGCCCCGACAACATCCGCAACCAGTTCGAGGGAGCGGCAGTCTTTGGCACGAGTCTGGCGCTGTTCAGCGAAATTACAGCGACGAACGGGGCGATCGACCAGAGCAATTTCCACAATTATCAGATCGCGCGCATGAACCGCGCTCCGCGCCACATCGACATACACATTGTAAAAAGCGAAGCGCCGCCGGCCGGAGTCGGCGAGCCGGGCCTGCCGCCGATTGCGCCCGCTCTATATAACGCAGTCTTCGCAGCGACTGGCAAGCGCGTGCGGGAACTTCCGTTGTCGAAGACGAAACTGGTGTAGAGGACGGTTAAGAGTCGAACGCCTTTCATGAAAGCTCTCTATAAGCTCGCAGTATCTTTTGTTCTGTTCTCGGCCTTCGCCACCGCCCAGGAGATCACAGTGGCTGCAGCGGCGGATATGAGCGCCGCTCTGCCCCAACTGGTCGACGCTTACACGAAAAAGACCGGCCAGACGGTGAAGCTCTCCCTCGGAGCGTCCGGCAATCTAACCAATCAGATCCGAAACGGGGCTCCCTTTGACATCTTCTTCTCCGCCGACGAAGAATACCCAAAGCAGCTGATCGCCGAAGGACTGGCATCCAAAGACACGCTCTACCGCTATGCCGTCGGCCGTCTCGTACTGTGGGTTCCGGCCGAATCGCCGCTCGACGTACCGACACTCGGCATCAAGGCGTTGCTCGATCCGTCGGTCAAGAAAATTTCGATCGCGAATCCAGCGACTGCGCCTTACGGGCGCGCCGCCGAAGCCACGCTGCGGCATTTTGGACTCTACGATCAGGTCTCCAGCCGCCTCGTCGTCGGAGAAAACGTCTCGCAAGCCGCGCAGTTCGTCGAATCGGGCAACGCGCAGGCAGGATTGATCGCGCTCTCGCATGCGCTCGCACCCGCGATGAAAGACAAGGGCCGCTACTGGATCGTCCCACTCGATGCCTATCCCACGCTCAATCAGGCGGCCGTAGTGCTTGCCAGGTCGAAGCAACGGGACGCTGCCCGCAAGTTCCTCGACTTTCTGCGCACTCCCGAAGCCACTTCCCTGCTCACCAGTTACGGCTTTAGCCTGAGTGGGGACCCGCATTGAAAATGGGAGTGAAATGAACTGGCAGGCGTTCTGGCTCACCGTGCGTCTCGCAGCCATCGTCTCGACGCTGCTCGTCGCCATCGGAATCCCCATCGCCTACTGGCTTACCTACTCGCGGTGGCGCTGGAAATTTCTGATCGAAGCCACGGTCGCGCTTCCCATCGTCCTGCCGCCGACGGTACTAGGTTTTTATGTCCTGGTAGCCCTAGGTTCGCGCAGCCCGCTAGGCCGCTGGTGGGAGTCGCTCACCGGCCACACGCTGGCCTTCACTTTTGAAGGACTGGTGATCGGATCGTTGTTATATAGCCTGCCCTTCGCCGTACAACCGTTTGCGGCATCATTCGGCTCGGTCGACCGCACGCTGCTCCACGCCTCGGCGTCGCTCGGACATTCGCCGCTGCAAACCTTTCGCCGCATCGTGCTTCCGCTCTCGAAAGCCGGGCTGGTTACTGGCTTTGCGTTGAGCTTCGCGCACACGCTAGGCGAGTTTGGAGTTGTGCTCATGGTAGGAGGCAACATTCCCGGCGTGACCCGCACCATCTCGATCGACATTTACGATCAGGTGCAGACGGCGAATTACTCCAGCGCGAACCAAACGGCGCTCGCGCTTCTCGTCATCTCATTCGTCGTGTTGTCGGTCGTGTACGGCCTCAATCGGCGCCCCTGGGCGGTGGGTCCATGGCAGTAAAGATCCTGATCCCGGCGCGACCTGATCCGCTCTCGTCAACGCAGCCGATTTCCTCCGAACTCGAAGTCCGCATTCGGAAGCGCTTCCCAAACGTCGAAGGCAGCTTCATCCTGAATATCCACTTGCGCGCGCTGGCGGGATTCACGATTCTCTTCGGCGCTTCGGGCGCGGGCAAAACGACGCTGCTCGATTGCATTGCCGGCTTGACTGACCCGGACGAAGGTCGCATCGCCGTGGGCGGCGAAGAACTTTACGACTCGGAAAAGAGAGTCGGTATCGCTGTCTGGAAACGCCGAATTGGCTATGTGCATCAGGATCTCGCGCTGTTCCCGCATCTGACTGCCGAAGAGAACGTCGCTTATGGTCTGCGCGCGCTACGCGATTCGGAGCGGAAGGCGCGCAGCCGCGAAATCCTCGATGCATTCCGCATCGTTCACGTGCGCGATCGCCGGCCGGCGCAAATCTCGGGCGGCGAGCGCCAACGCGTCGCTTTGGCGCGCGCGCTGGTGACCGAACCACGCGCTTTGCTGCTCGATGAACCGCTGGCTGCGCTTGACCAGCCTACAAAGTCGTCGCTCGTCGGCGATCTGCGTAACTGGAATCAGCACCACCGCGTTCCAATTCTGCTGGTCACGCACAATCGCGAAGAAGTGTTCGCACTGGGCGATGAAGTCGTGATTCTCGAAGCCGGTAGAATCGTGGCACAAGGGCAGCCGCACGAAGTCATGCGCGCCCCGCAACTGGAAACCGCCGCGCATTTGTCGGGATTCGAAAACATATTCGACGCCTCTGTACTGGCACTTCACGAAGATCGCGGCACCATGAGGTGCAAACTGACGACGCGCCACCTGAGAAGCGGCACCGTGGAACTGGAGACACCGCTGGTTCGAGCCGAGGTCGGCTCGCAGTTGCGTGTTGGCATTCGCGCCGGCGACCTGCTGCTGGCCACAGAAAGTCCACGCGGCCTGAGTGCGCGCAATATTTTGCCTGGGATTATTCGGCGGCTGGAGCCGAGAGATGTGATCGTCTCGGCGATCGTCGATTGCGGCGGCACGGAGTTCGAGGTGCACCTGACGCTGGCGGCGCGCGACGCTCTGCAACTTGACCCCGGAAAAAGTGTCTGGGTTGTGGTCAAGACGCATTCGTGCCATCTGATGAAAACGTGATTGCTGTACGTGTGTGGAAGCGAGGCGATGCCCGCTTGGACGGGGCATAGCCCCGTCATCACAAAAGAAGAGAGATCACCGCTCCATCGCAATCACCGCGACCCACTGCCCGTTCACTTCCGTGCGATAGGGAATCGTCCCCCCGAGGCGCTGGGCGATTTCCTCCGGCAGCAGATCGCGATGGTAGCCAAAGAACCTTTCCTTGACGCGCTGCCACGCATCCCAATTCTCAAGCAGCGGATGCGGCGGCTCGTACTTCGTGGAGAAAGCCAGAGCTACGTCAAACCGGTCGCGGGCCGCTGCGGCCAGTTGCACCTGCGGCGATGAAAAATCCTCGACGCGGACGACGCGAAAAGGCTGCATGACATTGACATAACCAAGCCATGGCCGCGTAAGTTCGTCGGACGCCGGCCATGCGGTCAGAACGCGTGCGCCGGGATATCGCATCGCCAGAAATCTGCTAGCTTCCACATGCATTACGATGTAGTCGCGATAGGCGAGATTGTCTTCGAGAGAGAATCCGTACGGCGGATTGCTGAAGAGACCCGCGGCAAAGGCAATGGCCACTGCTCCGACAATCCATTTCCAATAGCGCGCGCGCCGCCACAGAGTCGAGACCACCACCAGAATCACCAGTGGGACTACGGGCAACATGTAGCGAGCTAGCACGGCTCCGCCGACGGCCGACATAAAAACGAGGTAAGCGAGCAGGACGGAGAGAAACGCGGCCAGCATCCACAATGGAATTCGCGGGCGCGCAACTGCGCCTACCACTCGCGCCGGACGCAGCATTGCCAGCGACCCCGCCAGCGTGAGCAGGTAAAGACCGAAGTACCCGAAGACCTGCCAAAGCCGCATTGCGAACGCCAGGGGGATGCGCAGAGGATTGACGGTGGCGGCCACGTTGTAGCGAAAGTATTCTGGGTTCCCGAGCAGAAAACCTGTCTTCGCGTAGTGGTAGGCGTACCAGCCCGCCAAGGGCACAACTGGAAGCAACGTATAAAGGAGGTACATGCGTCTGCCAGCGGGCGGAAGAATTTGCCGCCAACGATTTATACTTGCGCCGGACCGAAGAAAGTAGCCGAGCGCTTCCCACGCAAACAGCGCCAGCGGAGCCAGGATCGCAGTCTCCTTCGCCAAAGCCGCGAGCGAAAACCAGAGCACGAGCGCCCACCGACGGTCCTCGATATATGCGGCCAGCGCCCAGAATGTGAACCCCGCAGCCGCGAGGTCTACCTGCGCCAGAGAACTCTGCGTAAAATACACCGGGTAGATCGCCACCAATGCGATGGCCGCCCACGCCACCGGCAAATTGGCTGCTCTCCGCGAAAGCCGAAACAGACCGAGCAGCGAAAACGCACTCAGCGCCAGCATGGCTGTGCGGGTGACGAGGGGAGAGTATCCAAAGACACGCCAAGCCAGCGCCAGCCATGCCATTACCAGCGGCGGATGCGCATTCGACAGCGTGGAATGCGGGATCAGCGAGCCCGTCAGAAATAAATCGCGCGCCGCCGGAACGTAATAGCCCGCCTCATCCCAGAAATAAGGAAGGCGCAGAAGCGGCGCATGCAGAAGCATCAATCCGGCGAAGAACAGCGCGAATAGAAGCAACTGCTCGGTCCACACGGAAGATGCCGGGCGAGATTTCGCGATCCCATCCAACTGCGCCGTGCGTCGCGCAGCCATTGTTGAACGGTGCATCAGTGAATCGGTCCGCCCGGCGCGCGAGGATCAAGCTTGATCTCGCCAAACGCGGCCTCGTAGTTCGAGACATTTTGCTGCATGAGCGCCATCAGCGCCTTGGCCTGCTGCGGGCTCAGATAAATTCCCTGAAAGTTTCGCAGTTCCACCTGCGTTTCCGTACTTTGCTGCATGGTGCCGAAGACCAGGAAAAAATCCCAGACATTGACCCGAATTTGCACGCTGTTGGCATAAGCTTCGCGGTAGTCGGGGGTTTGAACGAACTTCACATTCGGTTGATTCGTTGTATTCATATTTCGCAGTGTAACGCGCCGGTCGGGGTGCGAGCAAAGAGCAGGAGGCGCCCATCGTTGGTCAGAGACGGCGCTCCGCCGACGCTCGACAATCCCCCGGGTACGAGCCCGTTTTCCCTATGGGCAACCGCTGCAGACGGGAGTCCGCTCGGCGTAATATCCGAGCGACACTTGTCCGTTCTGCTGTGCGCCCGGGGTCAGCAAATCGGTTTCGATGAAGAAACCGTGACTGGCGTCGATGAAGTAATAATCCACCGTGATTTGGGGGCTGAACACCGCGCTGCTCACCGTATTGTTGGTGGTTCCCAGCAACGTACCCGGAAAAGGAGTGGCAGCCGTAGGTGCAGCGAAGGTTCCCGTAAATGGTTGGTCCTGATTGGCGCCGGAAATGTTGACGTCCGCTGCGCCAGACAAAGAGGGCGGCGTTGTTGTCGAGTTCGCATTCCACTGGCCGGTGCCGTCGTTTTCGGAACCCTCCAGCTCCTGCGTGAAGCGAAGCCCGTAATCGCCGCTGAAAGCAGGAGCCGCAGCCGATTGCGGGTACGCGATTCCCGTTCCTACCGATGGATAGTGCGTGTCCCCGCCTTCGAGCACTAGCGGCGTATTTTCGCTGCCGGTGCCGGTGAGGTAGAAAAACAAGGTAGGGTTATACCCGTGCTTTGGCTCGGGAGTGAAGGTGATGGAAGTCAGGCTGGCGCGGCCCGTTCCGCTGGAATCGACGGAATAGGTTCCAGTAAAAGGAGCGCTGATCTGAGCGCCCGTTTCTGAAGTTCCATTCAAATCCAGGAAGGTGTCCGTGAATCCATTGGTCAGATTGCCGGCACCATCGGCCGTGAACAGACCCGCCGAAGTCAAGGTGGACGGCGCGAGATTGCTGTTGCTGAGGTCCACTCCCGGAATACCGAACACGTAGGTGCCGGTGAACGACGCGTTGCCGGTAAAGGTTCCGGTGGCCGTGCCTTGGCCGATGGCCGGTCCAGCGGTCAACCCAAACGGAGAGGCAGCGCCGGCAGCGGCGTCGGTCTCAATGAGTTGGATGTGGGAACCGTCGACAATGTAGCCGGTGAACTGCAACGACACGGGCTTGCCAGCGGTGCCGAACGGGGCCGTCAGGTTCAATGTGAGCACGCCAAACTGATCCGGAGCCGTCAGCGTTCCGGAGACCCCCACCGCAGTTGCGTTCACTTTCTTTCCGAGGATCTCATCGGTCACGCTGCCATTTCCCGAGATTGTGTTGGCCGAGTCGATATTCAAGACTCCGCCGAAAGCCACCGGCGGGTTGTTGACGTTGGCAACATCGGTGCCGTTGACTACAAAGGCATAGCCGCCCAAAGGCGCTGTCGGCGCGCTTGCCTGCAAAGACAGAGTCCCGGTCGCCGAGGCGCCGGTGGCCGCGCTTCCAAGGTCCATTTGCGAGATCAGCGCCCGGGGATTCCCCCCGTTGCTATTGTTCAGGAACACAGAAGCAAACGTCTCGACGCCATTCCCGCCAATCTTGTTATCCCCAGTTTGCAGGGTGATAGATCCGCGTCCGTCGCTGCCGATGAAATAATTGCTGCCCGCGGGATTGATTTTGTCCGATAAAGACCCTGTCGCGGCGTAGTTGGCCGTTTGCTCTCCGCCCGTAACGTTCCCCTGGCCGTCGAGCGTGATCGCGGCAGCAATCTGGTATGGGCTCAGGCTGGAATCCACTCCCTGCGCCTGCAGAACATAGTTGCCCGCCTGAAGGCCGCTGGTAAAGCTGGTGATCAGAATTGGCGCGACAGTGTTTGTATTGTGATTTGCTGCAGCATAGGCCACAATTTCCACGTCCATGGAATTCGCGAAAAACGCAGAGGGCGCCGTGAAGGTTGTAGCAGTACCGCTTGCGGTGTGCAAGGCGCTAAGACTGCCACAGAGGCTGGGAATATTCTGAGGGTTCGGGCAGGTCAAGGACCAATCGACGCCGAGGTTTTGAGCGTCGTTGGTGACCACCGCCGTGAGATTTTCCGTGAAGCTGACCGCCAGCGTTCCTCCGGGCTCAGGCTGAAAAGCGATGGAGAGGTTCGACGGCGGCGGCGGTGGAGGATTCTGCACGTTCGCCGTGCTTCCTCCTCCGCATCCGGCAAGAAATGCAATCGTCGCCGCCGCTAAAAGAACCAGAATCGATCGTTTGCTCGCCACTGCCGGCCTCCCAGAATTGAATCGCATCGTCATGCTCGCCATCGCTATTGCCCCGTGCCCCGCAGATACACGTATTGGGGAAGCCCGGTGCTCGACCCCGCGCTCGAGGTCTCGGTGTAATCGATGGTGAGGTTACCCTTCACGAATCCCACACTGCCGGGTGTGAACGTCACGATCAGAGTGCAACTCGCGCCGGGAGCCAGGGCAGCCGGGCAATTGTCGCTTTCCGTATAGCTGCTTCCCGTCACCGCAATCCTGCCGATGAAGGTCACGGTCTGGGTCGTCGCCAGGCTCGGGTCGTTGAGCAGCGTAATCGTCAACGGAGCGCTCGTCGTGCCCTTCTTCTGGTACCCAAAATCCAGCCCCGCGCTGGGAGACATCCGCAGCGGGCTCGGCTCATTGGCTCTCAACTCCACCGGAAAACGTCCGCTGTCGATTTCGCAGTTGGGCGGAGACGGGGGTTCATTCACTGCATTGGTGCATTGCACCGTGTTCAGTTCCAAAAAATAATCCAGACCGCTATTGAGACTGGTGTTCGGCTGCGGCACATAGATCACCTCGACGCTGCACGAAGCCTGTGGAGCCAGCAACGCGCCCATACAAGTGTCCGACGAGATCTGGAAGTTTGGCTTCAAGGTGCCGGAATCGCTGTCGCAGTTGTATTGGATGGTTTCATTGTCGGCTGTAATGGAATTCGTTACGCCCGGGGGAGTGCCTACCACTTGCAGGCCGGCAACCCGGCTGGTTGCCAACAAGGGGTGCGGAAGCGTGAGCGACCCCTTCGGCGGATTCACGCACGCAGCGCTGCCGAGGATCTGCACTGGATTCGGGCTATTGTTCGTGAACGACAACGCCTGAGGAAGACTCGCCTCGGCGGGACTGAACTGTTCCTCCGCGCCAAAATCGAGTTCGGGCGTGGACGGTTGAAGAGCGCTCAGCCCGAGGCCGGTGATGGGCACGGCAAAAGAGGTTTCGCCGTCCGCGCTCGATGGGCTGACCACTGTCAAGGTTGCGCCCAGAGGAAAAGGACAATATTCCGGCGCAATCCCCGTGATGCCCGCCGGATTGCCTCCATAAGGGAACGGAATCCAAGGGCAGCCTTCCTGCGGAGTAAAGGAAACCGTGATCGTGCAGGACCCGCCCGCGCTGAGCGAGAAACTCGACCCGAAGGGAGAGGCGCACGTATCCTGCTCCAAAAAGTTCGGCAGCCCGTCGAAATCGCTGGGATTTCCGTCGAACGATCCGGTATCGACTTGCCACTGCAACGTCAGACCGTTCAGCGTGGAGCCGGAATTGTTTGCCAGCGTGATCGTCTGCGTCGTTGTCGGCGAATTCAGCATCTGAGCGGGAAAAGTCACAACCGCCGGAGTCAGCGTAATCGGTTCCTGGCAAGCGGTTGTGCTGTTTAATCCCAGACAGATGTTTCCCGAGTCGCCGGCATCAGTGGCATTGGAGAGGATGCCCGGGCAAGCGCCGGTAACTACCATGTAAGAGGGCCCCACCCCTTGCAGAACGACCGCCCCACCCTGCACCGTGTTCAAGGTCACGGGATTGACGCCCGTCGGCGAACCCGCCGGTTGGCCCATCCAACCCACCGTCGCTCCGTTCGTCCCAATGATTTGCAAAATGACAGACGTGCCGCTGATCTGGCCGTTCACCGAGGCAACCGAGAAACAAGGGTAGTTGCTTAGACTTGTGACCGGGTTGATAAAGCTCAAGGTGCCGGTCACCGTCGCGTTGCTCGCGCCGATATTTTGTCCCTGGGCAAGCGATCCCGACACGATGAAGTCTTGATTGGCCAGACCCGATGTCTCGCTCGTACTGTGGAAGCTCCCGGTGATGGTTCCGGTAATCGGCGGCACCGAAGTTGCGCTCCACGTGTATGAGGTTCCGGTCACGGCGTATCCGCAAGGTGAGCCGTCGGGCGCCGTCCCGGCCGTCGACGTGTAGGTTCCCATCATCGTCGACCCGGCGGAACTGAGTGTTCCAGTCAGCGTAAATGTCTGTGAGCCGGCGACCTCTGTAATGGTCACGTTCTGCCCGCTGACCGTTACCGCCACGGGAGCCGATCCGGCGTTGCATGGTCCCGTGATGGAAGCCGACGATGTAACCGAGTAACCCGTCTGCCCGTTGATCGAACCATTTGTATCCAACAAAAACCCGCCCAGCAGACCGCCGCTGAAAGTCGGATCGGCCTGGTTCCCATCCGTCTGCGGCGCCATCGTGAACTGCCAGTTGCCCGCCAGCGTTGCGCCCTGCTGCGAACTGGGAGAACTGCTTCCCCCACACGCCGTCAGCGTCACCACAGCCGCGAGCAGCAATGGCAACAGACCCCTCACGCCGAACCCGTAGAACGCGGTCGCAGGCAGTTCGCGATTCGTACGACACCGCATAGGATTCCTAGTCGATCTCTGCATAACGCTCCACATCTGCGTCCCCGCTGACTCCCGTACCCGCGATGGGTACAGCAAAAGCCGTATCGTTGTCCGCGCTCACCGGGCTGGTCAGGTTAAGAGTTGCGCTCAATGGCGACGCACTCTGCGGAGCAAACGTGACCGTGATCGTGCATGCCTGCCCCGAGGTGAGAGCGAACGGCTGCCCCAGCGACGGAACTCCTTCGAACCCGCAGTTGTCCGTCTCCGAAAAGTTAGTCGCGTTTGCCGGATTATCAGCTACCGCCAAGACCATGCCATTCAGCGCGCCGTTCGACTGGTTTACCAGCGAGATCGCTTGCGTCGCGGTTTTGCCAACCGCGAGTGCGGGGAAAGTCAAACTGGCCGGAGTCAGCGAGAACGGTTGCTGGCAAGCGTTAGCCGTTCCCAAAGGGCTTCCCACCGAAAGGCACATATCCCCATAGTCCCCCGCGGCGCCGGTGTTGCCGGTGCTGCCCGGACACGCGCTTGTAGCCACTAAGTAAGAAGGTCCAACCCCATTCAGAATGTAGCCGCCCTGCGAGGAGACGAACGCCACCGGATTCAGGCCCGTCGTTCCGTTGGTTCCGGCTGGCGCCCCAATCAGACCCACGATCGCCTGGCTGGCTCCCACGATCTGTAGCGTGACGGAACTGCCGCTGATCTGACCGTAAATCGACGCCGTATCGAAACAAGGGTAGACGCTGGAATCCGATGCCTGGCTCGTGAAGTTCAACGTGCCCGTGACCACGGCGCTGCTCGCGCCCGTGTTCGCTGCCTGCGTCAGAGATCCTGTAAGCAGGAAATCCTGGTTGTTCAGCCCCGTGGTTGCGTCGGTACTATGGAAGCTCCCCTGAATCCCGCCTGTCATCGGCGGCACCAGAACGGCGCTCCATTGCAGCCCGGTTTGCTCGGTCCCGCAAGGCGCTCCATCGGCGGCTGTGCCGGCGGTCGAATTGTAGGTACCTACCATCGTTTCGCCAACGAACGTGGAACCATAGTCCTGCGTGCCATTGAAACTCAGCGTTCCTGTGAGCGTGAAAGTCTGAGTGCCCGCGACTGCCGTGATGGTCACGTCCTGGCCGCTTATGGTTCCCGTGATCGCCGCCGATCCCGTGTTGCACGGGATCGGGAGTTGCGGCGAGGAGACGGCGTAGGCCGCGGCTCCCGTCGCCGAACTACCGCTCTGCACCACGAACCCGCCTTGCAGCCCGCCGAGGAACGAACCGTCGCCCGGAGGCGCCATCGTGAACTGCCAGTTGCCTGACAACGATACGTTTGCTTGCAAAGTGCTGGAACTGCCGCTCCCGCACGCCGAAAGTATCAGGATGCCAGCCAGCGTCGTCGTGCACAGCAACGCCAGCAGCAGACGCTCTCCGGACCCTGCTCCAAACCGGCGCGAAGGCAGCCAACGACTCGCACGCAACGGACGATTCGTGCGGCAAAGCGTTCGATCTTTCGTCAATCTCGGCATGATGATTCCACTTACTAAAAGCCCAGCTTCAGTCCAAACTGCATCGTGCGCGGACGATGGGCGTCGAGCGGGTGCAGGAACGAAGCCCCGGTCACGCAATCGGCCGCGCTGCCCTTAAACCCGGCGGAATACAGCGGCCCGGCGTAGCAACTCACGATATTGTTTCCCGTGCTGCCCGGGTTGTCGGGATCGTAGACCCGGAACTGAGTGTGATTGAAAATGTTGAACACCTCGGCCCGGAACTCCAGCACGCCCGTTTCCCGCACCTTGAAATGTTTCAGCAACGCCATATCGAAGTTCACGCGGTACGGATTATTCAGAAAGTTCCGGCCGGCGTCGCCAAACGTGAGTCCTCGCGGAGCCACAAACTCCGATGGGTTGCCGATGAGCCGCCCGAAGCTCTGGGAATTGTTGCCGGGCGACGGCAGCGATTTCACCACGTCGGGATACGATGCGGCGACGCCCAGTCCGCTCGACACTCCAGCGTTGTCGGTCAGCGAAATACCGGTGTTCCCGGCGCTGTTGATCACCGTGAACGGCGTTCCCGAAGCGTAGAGCGTGACTCCCGAAAGCTCCCAGCCATCGAGAATCTCATTCGAAAGCTTCGAGCAGCAGCTTGCCTTGGGCGGGGCGTCGGCATCGGGTTGCCGCTCCTCGACCAGGTCGACGAAGTTGCGCGGAAAATTCTTGAGCGGCAACTGATATACGTAGCTGACCGTCGCCAGATGACGTTCGTCGAAACTGGAACTGGCCTTGTTCTCCCGCAGATCGTAAGAGTCCACCAGTACCGGATCGCTTCGATCCGAAGCGTCGTCGATCGAGTGGCTGTACGAGTAGGAGATGCCGAGCGTGAGCGGTCCGCTGCTGTGCCTCACCGTGGTCTGGAGCGCGTGATAGCTCGAGTTGGCCACATTCTGCAGCGACAGGACCCTCCCCAGACCCGGGTAGGGCCTTGCGGGGGTCGAACCGTTCGGTCCGACGACGACAAGAGCGTTTACATTCGGAATGTTCGGATTTGTGCACGCCGCCTGCAAATACACATAGGCGGCGTCTTGTGCCGAGACCGTGTGTCCATCCATGAGCTGGAACGGTTGCCATTCCTTGCCGATTAATGATCCAGGCGCTGAATAGTTCGGAGCTGGAACCGTGCAGTCCGCTATCGTCAGGGGCTCGTTCAGTGCAAACGGATTCTCGCTCGCCGGCAACGGCCGCAACTGGTTGAGTTGCCGCTCGACCGTCAATTTCGTTCCCTTGCTTCCCACATAAGCCATATTCAGGACGAACGCTTTGGGCAGTTCCCGCTGCACTCCAAAACTCCATTGCTGTGCATACGGCCAGGTCGCTTTGGTCGGGATCGATGTGACATCCAGGGGAAAAACAGAACCAGCCGCAGGTTGCACGGAACTCGCAGTCGCCGCGGGGCTGGCGCAAGCCGCATTGGCGGGGTCAAACGCCGGTCCATACCCGACGTTGCCGATACAGGTGTAACTCAGCGGAAGCTGCTGCGTCATGCTGAGCACGACCGGCGCGCTCGCCTCGAGCGATCCCGTGTTCGCTTCGTTCCCCGTGCCATGCTCAAAAAAAATTCCATAGCCGCCGCGAATCGACGTTTTGCCGTCTCCCCACGGATCCCAGGCAAAACCAACGCGCGGCGCCGGATTGAACAAATGACCTTTCATGCAACTGGCGGGCGTACCGTCATACCCGCATCGCACCAGACCCAGGTCGCTCACCACGCCAGGGTCGATCTGAAACGTGACGGGATTGAACGGCACCGGAGTCGACCCGGCATTTCCATCCAGCAGTTCGCCATACACCGGATCGACCGCAAATCGCGTCGGATTAAATCGCGACGCTTCCCAGTTCCATGCGTTGCGGTTTTTCTCGCTGTAGGTGCCAAACAGACTGACGCGCAAACCCAGGTTCACCGTGAGGTTGTGCGTGACCTTCCAGTCATCTTCGAAATACGGCTCCGCGATCTGGTAGCGCTGGTAGTAGCGGTGCTTCGCCGAATCCTGGGTAAAGCTCTGGATGAAGCCAGTGGGATTCCCTGCCGAGTCGGCTTTCTCCACCAGGAAGTCGGCAAAGGCGTTTCCCGTGCTGTGCGCCAGATTGTTGTAAGTCAACAGGCCCTGTGTGTCTCCCGAAGCCGCGCCAATCGCGTTGTTATCCTGATTGCGCTGCGAGTACACATATTGTGCTCCGAATTGCAGCGTGTGCTTCCCGAGCGCTTTGCCGATGTCGTCGCGCGCAGAGTACGTCGGGTTGGTGTGTCCCCACGGCATGTAGGAGGGGTCGACCGCAAACCCCCTGCCGCCGTACGCCGCGTTCGTCCCCAGAAACTCGACTCCGGGCATTTTGCCGCCGAACCCATTGTTGAAAATGTAGCCAATCGCGCATTGCGGGAAGCCCGTGGCCGGATCGGCGCTCAGCACGGGGTTGCATTGTCCCGGCGCCGACGGATCTTGAACCAGCGGCTGATCCAGAGTGGGATTGCGCTGAAACACCGCGCCGCCCGGCCCGTTCTCGTCCCGAAGAGTAATGCTCGAATTCACGTAGCTGGCCACGAAGTCGTTCAGCAGCGCGGGCGAGATGGTGTTCGTGAGCCGCGCCACCAGGCTTGTGCCCGGCCCAAAGAAACGGTTCTGAACGGTGGGGAACGTCGCCGCCGAGGGGTGGGTGATGCTCAGGTAGCTCCACTGCGGGGTCAGCACCGTCGTGTCCCAGGAGTCGTGAATGTAGCGAAACGACACTTTAAACTTATCGCTGACTACTTGATCGATGCGAAACAACTCCTCGCGCCAGTATGTCGATGGGGAAACTGCCAGGTCGTAACAGCGGTTGGGGTCGGTCGGGTCGGGGCTGGCGGCATTGTAATTGGCCACGCTGAGGTTGCAGCCAAACGGCGCGTTGGGCAGCGGGATCAGATTCGCATTGAGGATCGCTAGCGCGTTCTTATCCACACTGGTGCCGCTCGGCGAAAAACCAGCGCCCGCTTGCAAATGCGGCAGCGCTATCAGGACCCCACCACCTCCCTGGCTCAGCAGCGACGGGCAGTCTGGGTACTGTGAGCGAACGAAGTCGGTGGTGTTCGCCGGGCACACGTCGGTAAAGTCGAAATCCTGGAAATAAACTCCCGTCGCGGGGTCCATCTGCAGGTTCGGTTGCAGCCCCTGCGAAGTCAGGAGCAGGCCGCGCTCCTTCAAACCCGGCACCGCCTCGTTGTACTCTGTAGGCGTTTTCTCCAGCCGAAATTCCTCCGAGTAAAAGAAAAACGTCTTGTCCTTTGTGGTGTTGAAGAGGTGGGGAATGTAGAGCGGCCCACCGATGGTTCCTCCGAAATCCTGCCGCCGGTACAGCGGAGCATGGTCCCCAATGACCGCCCCGGGCGTAGTCTGTCCGGGAGGAGTCGGCTGGGTATAGACAACGTCGAAGTAATTGCGCGAGTTAAACGCTTCGTTGCGGATAAAGTCGTAGAGGTTTCCGTGCCACTTCGGCGCTCCGGACTTGGTCGTGACTTGCACCGTACCCGACGCCGTGCGCCCGTACTGTGCGCCGTAGTTCGCCGTGATTACCTTCACTTCCTGAATCGCATCCAGGCTCGGATAGACCATCAGTGTGGCTGCGGCGCCATTCAGTCCCGTGTTGAGTACGTCGCTGCCATCGACCTCGAAGGTGTTGTACTCGACCCGGCCGCCGTTCACGCTGTACTTCACGCTGCCCACAACTCCAACCTTGGCTTCGTCCTGCCCCGTCTGATTGCTGACGCCGGGCGCGAGCGCGATGAGTTGCGTGAAATTCCGTCCATTGAGTCCGATCGACACAACTTCTTTTGTCGTAATCGTGCTGGAGGCCGTGGCGGTCTCAGTCTCCACCTGTCCCACGCCGCCGCCCTCGACGTTCACTTCTTCCTTCTTGGCTCTCGCCGTCGCCAGGGAAGCATCGAGCGCTAATTCGAGCCCCGCTGTCACCACGACATTGTCAAATGGCATGTCGGCGAAATTAGTCGCTGTTACCACCAGCTTGTAAGTTCCCGGCTCCAGCCCGCTGAACGAGTACGCTCCCTTTTCATTGACTTGGGTTTCGAGTTTTGCTCCCGCAACGCTGGTGAGCACCGCTTTCGCATCGACTACGACGGCTCCGGTCTGGTCGGTCACGGTGCCGCTGATTGCGCCCTTGTCCCCCGCAATTGTCTTAGCAGCCGGAGCCGCACTTTGGTCCACTTGCTCCGCGCCGCTCGGCTCGACTGCCGGCTTGGCGCTCGGCGGCTTCAGGGTGGCGTCCAGTGTCAGCTTTCGGCCGGGTGCCAGCGTGACATTGTCAAAGACAAGGTCGGCGAAGTTGACCGCCGACACTGTGACCATATAAGTCCCCGGAAAGAGACCGGTAACGGAATATTCGCCCTTGGCATTGACCGGAACGGCAAGTCTCGCGCCTCCAGTTCCTGTCAGCACCACTTTCGCATCCGCTACGATCGCGCCCGCCTGGCTGGTCACCGTCCCGTGGATGGAGCCTTTACCGTCCGCCACCGCCGGCGACTCTTGCGCCGCACTCAACGACAGCCCAATCAGCACGAGCGCCGACACGCGGACGATACGGGAAAAGACACAAAGCGCAGAACTTGGCACTCTTAAACGCTCCAGAGTCATATGCACTTCGAATGCAGTTGCAAGGGGGGATTGTATCCGGCGGTCCACGGCCCCAAGGTTAAGGGAGTGTGAAAATCGCCGACGGCCGCTCTTCCCGAACGCCGACCGGCCAACCACTTGATTGAAAAGCATAGAACGGCCCGCGGAATATAGTCAAGTAAATAAATAGACTTTATCCTATTTCTTTACTTGACTTTGCGGTCCCGCAAAGCCGCAACAGACGCCCGCTCCAGCCAATCCTGCGATTCCCGCCCCCAGTATCTGGCTCTGCCATTACCTCCAGCTCTATCTCAATAAGGCTCTGCGTTCAGGAACTCCAATCCAACGCGCCAAGATGCCAGGCTGGATAACTCTGTTTTTTTCCACAGCCGAAGCCGCCGTTCTACGACGAAACCGGCAGCGCGGAAGTCGCACCACATGCCGCACTTAGCGCGGGCGCGCGTGGGAAAGCCTGAATTGGCGCATCGTTCCGCGCGCGTCACATTAAGGAATTTTCACCAACTTGTCACGGAACCTTAACATCGCACGGCGAACTAGCGGATAGACTCGCCCTAAATTCAAGCTTAGCTGCGAAGAGTTGCTATGCGCGGATCGGAAACACTCGCGCAGCGCACGCTGGACGGAGCCGCGATCCTGTGTGGGGCCAAGAGCCCCATGCGCAACGAAAGAGTCTTCACCAACATTTCCTATAGAGAGGGATCACAACCATGTCGCATATGAAATCGATTTTCGGATTGCTTCTTTTGACCGCGCTCTTGGGTCTTGCGCCTCTGGCCCAAGCCTCAACCGTACTGGAGGTCAATATTGCCGGATCCTCGGCCATGTGGCAGAGTCAGGCGCTCGGCGCCTGGAGCCTCGCCTGTCCCCACTACCCCACCTGCCCCGCCCCAATTCACGGCATTGCGGCCGGCCACTGGTCCCAGAATGCTAACAACACCAACCTCGTGGACAACCGGATCAGCAACACCGACGCTGGCGCTATCTGGCTTGTTTGGACTTCGGGTGCGACCAAGGTCTGGGCTTACACCAAAGTGGACTCCGTCGTGGGCGACCGTTGTTTCTTCGCCAAGCCCGCATGCTCAGCGCAGGTGACCACTTGGACGGGCGCCGATCAGGCGATCGGAACCAACCTTTGGGGAGCGGACTCGACACCCCCGGCTGCGGTGCAGGCTTTTTTCAACGGCGCTGGAACTGCAGTCAACGTCGCCGCCACCGATATCCGTCCTGAGGATGCAGCCTTCGTCGTTTGCCGCGTTAACTCACCGCTCGGCAACGGAAGCTTTGGCACCGACGGCACGGACGGCCTCGGCTACAACAATAGCCCCGGTCTCACGTCGGGCCTTTGTCCAGGTGTCTTCGGCTCACCCTCGGGCCTGGCCTCAACCGCTTACTACGAGGGAACCGCCATCCAGGGCGCGTACCCCGGCAGCCCTTCGCAGGCCAACGTTGTGTCGTTCAACATCAGCGGCAGCGACCCCATCACCGGCACCGCCATCCCGGCCTTTTCGGTTGTGGAAGTGGGAGCCACTCCCATCGTATTCATCGATCAGCGTGCGTCCGCACTCGCCACTCTGACCAACGCCACCGATCTCCAACTGCAACAGGCGTTCTCGGGAAACAACTGCGACGCCAGCGCGTTGGGTCTAGCCTCCGGCGGCATTAACATCTTCCTGCGCGAACCGCTGTCGGGCACAATGAACACCACCGAAGCCACTGTATTCCGCAAACCGGACGTCTATCCCGGTTCCACTCTTGGCATCAGCCAGGAAGCCAACGTCAACGCTCCTTCCAACAACCCGCTCAACGGGCAGTCTGGAACTTGCCTGTCCGGCGCCGGCGCGCGCTATCGCGCCATTGGCACCGGCCAGGAAGTCAAGTCGGTTGCCAACTCGGCCGCTAAGTTTGGCGGTCGCGACGGCATCGGCTACACGTTCTTCAGCTACGGCAACGTCAGTTCGATCGCCAACCTCCCGAGCCAAGGCTACATTCAGCTGGACGGCGTGGACCCGATCTTCGCTTCCTACACCGGTGGCGATCCTGGTCAGCCCGCCACCGCAACGAATCCGTCCCCTGGCTCGGCCGGTACGCTGCCGGGCTCGGCAAACCTGCCCACAACCTGCAGCTCGACATTCCCCTGCCCGGAAAGCGATATCTGGACGGGCGGTCTCTCCTTCCCGAACGTTCGCAATGGCAGCTACAAAGCCTGGTCGATCGTGCGCCTGGTGGGCACAACCGGCTCCACGTCGCTGGCGCAAGCCAAGGACCTCTCAGTGGCTGGGAACAAGCTCAACGTCACTAGCGTTCCGGATTACATTCCGTTTGCGGCGACCTCGGGTGATCCGGGGCTGAAGCTTATACGCTCGCACTACCAACAGTACGATGGAGCCGGAAACTTCCTCGGTGCGGCGCCCCATAACCTGGGCACGACCACAGAGGCGGGCGGCGACATGGGTGGCTGCATCCACTCCAAAACCGGTGCCGGTTCCACCACCACCGGGCTGGTGAACAACAGCCCGTTGTCATCGGCCTGTGTGACTCGACCCGTGACGCCGTAACTTCACTCAAACCGCTTCATCGAACACGAGGGCGGGCCTGTCATGGGCCCGCCCTTCCTCTTTGGTGGCCCTCCGGAGTGCAACCGTCAAGCCGGCCGCGATTCGGAGAACCCCGCTTCTCGAACATAATCCTTATCTCCCATCTACTTTATTGCCATAGCACAACTTGAACCTGCATTTCCAAGCCTGGTTTTCGCGTGATGACCGCACTTTCCGCTAGCCGAATACTTTTTGCACTGGTTGTGCAAAGTTTATGTATTACTGAAATAATCTCTATAGAACTACTTGACATTATGGAATTTCGCCTCTATGCTCGAACTCGCTTCCCCCTCGGCCCGAGAGACGGGACCGGACCTACAAACCCTGCGAAAGGAATTTAAGGATTATGTCGCGCATGAAATCGATTTTTGCATCTCTGTTGTTGGCTATGTTTGGAGGCATCGTGCCCCTGGCAAACGCCAAACCCGTGGTCGTGCAGTTGACCATCTCGGGCTCTTCGGCCATGTGGCAGTCGCTCGCGTTAGCCGCTTATCAGGAGGCTGGCGCTGGTGCTGGGCACTGGACCAGCGCTTCCAACGTTGCCAACCTCGTGGACACTCGCGTCACACCCAACAACGTCGACGCCGGCACCCTCTGGATCGTTTGGAATTCCGCCGTCACCAAGGTATGGTCGTTCAACAAGGTGGACGCCGTCGTCGGAACACGCTGCTACTTTGCCCAGCCTTCGTGCACCTCAATCGTCGGGTCGGCGAGTCTCACGGGCACCGGCGCGAATCAGATCTCTTCCGCATTCTGGGGCGCGGACTCGGCTTTGCCAGCGGCCATCGCCGCCGTCTTCACGGCCGGAACCCTCGTTAATGCGGCCGCGACGGTATACCGTCCCGAAGATGCCCTGTTCCTGACGTGCCGCACCAACTCCCAACTCGGCGCTGGAAGCTATGGCGGTGCCGCCAGCGACGAACTCGACGGCCTCGGATACAACACCGTCAATGCCCCGGGCGTTTGCCCGGCCAACGGCCTCGGCCAAGCCTCTGGAGCCTATGTCGGAAACCCCATCAAGAGCGGGTACCCGGGCAGCACCGCCCAGGCCAATGTTCTCGCCTTTAACATCAGCGGCGTCGACCCCATCAGCGGCGACACCATACCCAGCTACAACGTCCTGAACTTTGGAGCCACTCCGTTGATATTCTTCACCGAGCGGAATATTGGCCCGCTCGCCAGTCTCACCAACGCAACTCCCACTCAACTGCAACAGGCGTTCTCGGGCGCCAACTGCGACGCCAGCGCCTTCGGTCTGGCCGCGGGGGCAATCAACATCTTCATCAACGAGCCCATCTCCGGCCAGGGCAACGTTGCTGAAGCCACCGTATTCCGCCGTCCCACGGTTTACACCGGCACGGGAACGGGTTCGGTTCTCGGCTTAAGCCAGGAATCCAATGTGGGCGCGAATAATCCACTCGCAGGCCAGTCAGGAACTTGCCTTAGCGGTCTCGGCTCACGTCATCGCGCCATTGGCTCCAGCGAGGAGGTAAAGTCGGTCCAAAACTCTTCCGCGAAATTCGGTGGACTGGACGGCATCGGCTACGGCCTCTTCGGCTACGGCAACTACAGCTCGGTCGCCAATAGCACCGCTTACGGTTACATCCAACTGGACGGTGTCGACCCGCTCTTCGCGTCCTACGGCGGCTCCGACCCCGGTCAGCCCACTACCGCCGGTACTATACCGGGTGCTGCCAATCTGCCCGTTGCCTGCTCTGGCGCTTTCCCCTGCCCCGAAAGCGAGATTTGGACAGGCGGACTCTCGTTCCCCAACCTCCGCAATGGCACTTACAGTGCCTGGACGGTGCTGCGCCTGGTCACCAACGCAAAAGGCAAAGTGGCAGCCAACGACCTGATCAAGAAATCGCAGGCCTATGTTGTCTCCTCCGTGCCAGACTACGTTCCGTTTGTAAAGACGACAGTGGCTCCATATCCCACAGATCCGGGGCTCACGCACCTGCGTTCGCACTACCAACAGTACGACGGCGGCGGCAACTTGATTGGCGCGGCTCCACATAACGCCGGGACAACCGAAGCTGGCGGAGACCTGGGCGGCTGCATCATCAAGGAAACCGGGGCCGGTTCAAAAACCGTGCAAAGCGTAAACAACAACCCGAGTGCGTGTGTGACCAGACCGTAACTCCACTAAACTGTTGTACCGAACACGAGGGGCGGGCCATTTTACCGGCTCGCCCTTCTTTTTGAACCCACCGACGGCGCCAAAGCCGGCAGTCACCGAACGTTAATATTGATAGGCTATGCTTCTTGGGAAAACTAAAGCGATGTCCAATCTACTTTCACTCAACTTTCTACGAGCGATCGCTCTCGCCGGCGCAATCCTGCTCTTGGCTCGCAGCGGCGCGGCTCAATTCACCCCGGCATCTCCGCCGATCGCCGATCCAAACGACCATCGCTTTGAAAGCGTGCGGGAGGACTGGACCTCGCCCTTGCTAACCGGCAGCCATCTATTACCCGTTCGTCCGGTCGTCTTCCTTACGGACAGACCTCACTACACGGTCGAACTGCTCCAACTCCAGTGGCGCTGGGGCGATCCCATCGACCTCTATGTAATGAAGCCCAAGGGAGTCAAAAACCCTCCCGTGATCCTGTATCTCTATGGCTATCCCACCGACACCGAGATCTTCAAGCGCGACGAATACGAAGACTTGGTGACTAGGAACGGCTTTGCCGCCGTGGGCTTCGTCACCGCGCTCACCGGGCACCGCTACCACGACCGTCCCATGAAGCAGTGGTTCCTCAGCGAATTGCAGGAGAGCCTCGCCACCTCGGCGCACGATGTGCAAATGGTGCTGAACTATCTGGCGCAGCGCGGCGATCTCGACATGAACCGCGTCGGAATGTTCACCCAGGGCTCGGGAGCCAGCATCGCCATCCTCGCTTCGGCTGTCGACCCGCGCATAAAGGTGCTCGAAGCACTCGATCCCTGGGGAGATTGGCCCGCCTGGATCGCAACCTCGCCCTTCGTGCCCGCGGAGGAACGCGCGGACTACGTGAAGCCGGAGTTCCTAAAGAAGGTAGCGCCGCTCGATCCACTCGATTGGCTACCCAAGATTCAGGCGAAGAAATTTCGTCTCGACACCGAACTATTCGACGCCAACACACCCAAGCCCATACAGGAAAAGCTGCGCGCCGCCGTCCCCGCCGGCTCCAAACTGGAGCTCTACAAGAATGAGGACGAGTTCACCGCGGCTTTCATTGACGGCAAGAACCTGCAATGGATTCAGCATGAGCTTCAGTCGCTTCCCGAACCAGCAGCGCCGCCAGCCGCCGCCGTTTCGCCGCCGCAATCCCAACCCCATTGATCGGGAATCCTGCCCATCCCAGTGGAGCGCCGGGCGTCCTCGCCCGGACACGCTGCGCGCGCTCAAATTAACCCTCCTTTAACACTGCCGCAACATTGCCGCAACACCGTCCCTCTACTGTTAGGAGTCGCAAAGCGAAGCTCTTTACTAATCGAAGCTCGTCGACACCGCGTGAGGCTCTCCTTCAGGCCATGGATCTTTTGGAAGCGGTACCCAAACCGCGCTATCCCGTTCTGATCTACGTCGTCGAAGACGATCCCGACGTGTCGCACCTCATCGAACACAATCTGCGCGCCGCTGGCTTCGACGTCTCCACGTTTTTCTCCGGAGCGCCGGTCGTTCCCCAGGCCGCGCTGGCGATGCCGTCGCTGTTTCTGCTCGACATCATGTTGCCCGGCATGAACGGATTCGATCTCTGCCGCGAGATTCGCCAGCACGAGCATCTGGCCAAAACGCCTGTCATCTTCCTCTCCGCCAAAACGCAGGAACCCGACCGTCTTCAGGCCTTCGAAGTGGGCGCGGACGGTTACATCACCAAGCCCTTCAGTCCCCGCGAATTGATCGCGCGCATCCGCAACGTGCTGCGCGTTCAGCCGGAAACTGTCCATCAGGAAGTGATTCAAGTTGGGGAATTGGAAATCGATCTGGCGTCGATGACCGTGCGCGTCGCGGGCAATCCAGTTTTGACCACGGTGCGCGAATTCCGCCTGCTCGAATACCTCGCTCGCCATCGCGGACGCGTCTTCACCCGCGACCAGTTGCTTGATGCGGTGTGGAAAGAAGGGTCGTTTGTGACTCCGCGCTCGATTGACGTCTTTGTAAGACGTCTGCGCGAAAAAATCGAACGCGATCCGCGTCATCCGCGCTATCTGAAAACCCTGCGCGGAATTGGATATCGGTTTGAAGCTGGGCGGTAGTCTGTTCCCAGCGCCCATGCCGAGCGCCGTTTTCCTAAGCGCTCAATCGCGCGGGAGCGCGCCGATTCCAACCGTCCCCGGTCTCCCAATCCTCGTCCAAGTGGACATCGAAAGCGAGACTTTTATGGACAATAGGGCCGTTTAGGCTGTGTCCGTTGCCACACGCAATCGCATGCGCTTGGCTTGCCGCCAGCATTGCCGTCGCCTCTTCATCCAGGCATTTATTGAATGCCATGAGTGTGCGAATGCGTATGATGGAAGCGCAGCCTTGCACCTCGCATTGCAATCGTATGTAAGCGACGTTGTAGGAAGTGGATGCTCGGCGCGGATCCGTGTAAGGGAGCATCAACTGGATATCTGGAGCCGAATACCCATGCACGTGCCTGCACGCGGGACATAAGAAATTTCGTCTTGACCCTCCCTTGGGCCACAGTCCTTGACCCTCCGATGTATCGGGACACTTGGCTGGAGGAAGTGGAATGGGCCGGGAGCAGCTCTTGCAAACAAGCGCGGGAAATTGGTCAAAAGTTGCCATGAGGCACCTAGTTGGTTTCGGATGAGATTTTCTCCTAGCCCCCAAGATATGATCGGTCGTCGGGATTGACCCGCACAAGAGGCTGCTCGGCCAGAATAGCAAGTTTTGTGTAAGACCCTCTAAGGTTATAGTCACCGTGGGTGCGCCGAATGGTCAATTTTGCTCATGACCATCTGGAGATCCAGCCGTTGCCTGCCAATGCCGTTTCCGTATGGTGGGTGCTTAACAACTCGTCATGTCCGTTTGTATATGTGGGATCGCGCGGGCCGCCTTAAGGCCCGCCCTTCACCGCGCCGCTTCCACCGTGAGCCGCAAGCCCACCGCCTTGGTCACGGCAACCAGCGTGGAGAGGCGAGGATTCCCACGCACCGACAACGCGCGATACAAACTCTCGCGCTCAATGCCAGCGGCCTTGGCTACCTTGGCGATTCCGCCTCTGGCTTCCGCGATGCGGCGCAGCGCGATCAGGAGCACGCTCGGCTCGTCGGCATCCTCCAAGGCTGCTCTGAGATACTCCGCGGCAAAGTCGGGATTGTCGCGCAGTTCACGAACCGTCGCCTCGTCGTGCGATATGCTCGCCTTGCGTTTCATGGTCATCGCGTCCTTTCCAGATAGTCCTTGCGGTATTCCGCAGCGCGCTTGATGTCGGAGGATTGCTTCCTCTTATTCCCGCCACAGAGCAGCAACACACAAGTTGCTCCATCGAGCGCGTAATAGACCCGATAGCCCGGTCCCCAGTCGATGCGCAACTCAAACAATCCCCCACGCAGCGACTTGCAGTCTCCGAAGTTTCCCGCCGACAGCCGATCGACCCGGGCCACTATCTTTGCCCGTGTCCGGTTGTCCCTGAGTCCAGCCAACCACTCGCCGAATACATCTCGGCCGCTCTTCGTCAGGTAACGGCGAACTTCGATCACATGTGTCATTGTAACTTATAGATCACAGATACGCAAGAGCCGGGTCGCGCCCCTACTTCCTCTGTTCCAGCTTGACCGGAACCGTGACCGTCTGGCCGTCGCGCAGCACTTTCACCTCGACCACGTCGCCGACCTTGCTGCGGCGCAGGGCGTCGGTGAAGTCGTAGAGGTTTTTGATCGGCTTGTCGCCGAATTGGATTAGGATGTCTCCCGCTTTCAGGCCAGCCTTGGCGGCGGGCGATCCGGGCTTCACGTCGGAGAACTTCACGCCGGTTTCGACCTGGCCGAAATCTGGGATCGATCCGAAGTACGGGCCGTAGCCGCTGCCGCCCGATCCGCCTGCCGGTTTGTCTTCGGCGACCACGATGAATGCCGGACGCTCCTCCGCATCGGCCAGTAGCTCGCCCGTCATCCCGACCACGGCCAGCAAGCGCGTCGCTGCTACCGGATCGATCTTCTCCCAGGTATCGGAAGGCTTGTGATAGTCGGAGTGCAGGCCAGAAAAGAAAAACAGAACCGGAATTTTCTTGGTGACAAACGAAGTGTGATCGCTGGAAGAATATCCGCTGGCCGAATACTCGATCTTGAATCCAGACTTCTCGGCAGCCTGCTCGACCGCGGCCTTGAGCGTGGAGCCGGTGCCGACGCCTCCGATGTAGACCTTGTCGTCTTTGATGCGGCCGATCATATCCATGTTGAGCATGGCGACGGCCTTGTCGAGCGGACGCGTCGGATTCTTGACCCACTCGGCCGAGCCGAGCAAGCCGAGCTCTTCGCCGGCGAACGACATAAAGAGAATTCCGCGCCGCAACTGACCTTTTTGCGGAGCTAAAAGCCGCGCCAGTTCGAGCACTCCGGCGGTGCCGGAAGCGTTGTCGTCGGCTCCGGGATGGATCTGGCCGATCTGCGACGGCGCGAGCGAATCGAAGTTGCCGCGGCCGAGGTGATCGTAGTGCGCGCCGATGATCACGTATTCGTCGGTCTTGCCGGGAAGGTACGCCAGCACGTTGTTCACGGTGGCGCGCGTGGTGCGGATGCTGACGGTTAGCGCCGCAGTTTGATCCGCGGGCAGCGCGAACGACGCGGGCTTCATTGAGTCGTCAATCTGCTTCTGCAATTCGTGGAGCGATTTGCCCGTCGCCTTCAGCCAGCTTTCGGCGACATCATTCTTGACTTGAAGAAAAAGGATGCCGGCATCCTCTGGGCCGCTGACGCTGCCGAAGCGCGTGAGCAGATCCTCTTCGCCGTCGCCGAGTTTGCCATTCACCAGCACCAGGGCCTTCGCGCCATGATTGCGGGCGTTGATGGCCTTGGTCACCAGTTGCGAATGCTGCGTCATGACCTGATTCGTCGCGGCATGGGTTCCGCCCGGCGCGCCGGTCTTCTCGCCAAACGACGGAGGCTCGTAGCGCAGCACGACGACAATCTTGTCTTTGACGTCGAGGCCGGCGTAGTCGTCGTAATGAAATTCGCCGGCGGTGATGCCGTAGCCGGCAAACACGAGAGCGCCGCGCGCCGATCCTGAAGCCGAAAAGCTATAGGGAACGAAATCCTGTTTGGCTTTAAGCTGATGCTTCTCGCCGCCACTCGTAACCACGAAATCGTTCTTCCCTTTCAGTTGCGCGCCGGTGATCACGGTGAAAGGCTGGAGGTAGGAATTCGTGCCCGCGGGTTCGAGGCCGAGGCTCTTGTAGCGTTTTTCGATCAGGCGCTCGGCGCGGGCGATGCCTTTTGTGCCGGCGCCGCGACCTTCCATCGCCGGAGCAGCCAGCGCTTTGATGTCGTCGACGTAGCGCTGCGGATCGGCGGCGGGGAGTGGCGGCGGCGCCGCCAGCGCAACATACGCGCAGGCCAGCAATAGAAACAGAATCGCAATTCGCTGCGCGACGGGGTGGTTCGCGGTGCGCGCACAAGTTGGACGGGAGTAGGAGGTTTTTGAAGTCTGCATGGTTCTGCAAGTCATGGTTCTGCAAATCGTAGGCTGCTCGGAGAACGAGTGTCAACTGCGGGGTTGTTTCTGATATTCTTACAAGTTTTCTCCGTTCGAGGTGTGCCGTGGAGCATCGTGGGCAGAAATATCATCGCGGGCGGTTGAGCCAGGCCATCCGCGAGGAGATCGAAACGATTCTCGAAGGCGAACTGGGCGATCCGCGCATCGGCTTGGCGAGCGTGAGTTCTGTGCTTATGGCCGACGACGCGCGGTCGGCTCGCGTGATGGTCACCGTGGCCGGCAACGAGGCCGAGGCCGAACGCACGCTGGAAGGGCTGACGGCTGCCAAGAATTATGTGCGGCACGAATTGGCGGAACGGCTGCGGCTGCGCAAACCGCCGGAACTTTATTTCCAGATCGATCGCGCTGATCAACTGGAGGGTCGAGTGGATGAGTTGCTGGGCCGCGAGAAAAAACGGGCGCGGAAGCGGGCTGAGCCCAGCCCTTAAAGCAGTTCTCAGTTGTCAGTAAAACCCAGGACGCGTCTTGCTGAGAACTGGGAACTGACAACTCCCGAGTCAGGCACTTCATGGTAGAACGCGTTTTACAGGAAATTCGGTCGCGGCAGCGGTTCGTCGTTACTTCGCACGCCCGGCCCGACGGAGACGGCATCGGCTCGGCCCTTGCCTGCGCCCAGATCCTGCGCGTCATGGGCAAAGTGGCCGACGTGGTCATGCATGACGGCGTGCCTCGCATCTATCAGAACCTTCCCTTCGCCGATCGCGTCATCAAGGCCGATCGCATTCCAGCGGCCGACGCCGTCATTCTGCTCGAATGCGACAGCACGCGGCGCACGCTGCTGGATGGTCTCGACAAATGTTTCCTCATCAATATCGACCATCACGTCAGCGGCCGCAATTTCGCCAACGTCAACTGGATCGATTCCTCGGTCATGGCGACTGCGGAACTGGTGTTCCGCTTTGCGCGTAGGGCCTGCGTCCCCATTGATCGCAACATGGCGACCTGCCTGTACACGGCACTCATGACCGACACGGGTTCGTTCATGTTCGAGGGCACGAACGAGCACACTTTCACCGTGGCGCGCGAGTTGGCGCTGGCCGGTGCCGACCCGGCGCTGTGTGCGCGCTCCATCTATTTCGGACATTCGACGGCCAAGATGCGGTTGCTGGGGGCGGCGCTCTCGAATCTGCATCGTGAAGGTTCGCTCGCGTGGATCTGGGTCACGCAGGAGCAGATGACGCGCTTTGGCGCCCGCGAAGAAGATTGCGAGGGACTGGTCAACTACGCGCTCTCCATGGGCGATGTGCAGGTCGCTGTTTTTTTTCGCGAACTCGCTGATCGCCGCCTGCGCGTCAGCCTCCGCAGCAAAGGCGAGGTCAACGTCTCGACCGTGGCCGAGTATTTCGGCGGAGGCGGTCACAAATGCGCCAGCGGCTGTTCGATCGAGGGCCCTCTGTCGGTCGCCGTTTCGCGAATTGTCGACCGTCTGCGCGCGGAAGCGGTACTCTTGAACGCGGAGCCAGCGGCCGAACCACGCTGCGAGTGAGTCCGCGAGCAATGAATCCGCAACGAACGCAAGCAGACACGAGTCCGCGAAGCCGCACCGACGTATTGCTGCTTGTTGCGTTTTGCGGATTTCTTTTCTTCTATGGGCTCGGAGCCTTTGGTCTGGTCGGCGCCGATGAGCCGCGTTACGCGCAGGTGGCGCGCGAAATGCTTGAGCGCTCCGATTGGGTGACGCCCACTTTGCAAGGCAAGGCGTGGCTGGAAAAACCGGTGCTGTATTACTGGGAAGCCATGCTGTCGTTCCGCGTTTTTGGCGTCACCGACCAGGCTGCCCGTCTGCCCGCCGCCTTCGATGCCGCCTTGCTCGTGGCAGCCGTTTATTTTTTCCTGCGGCGCTTCCGCCCCGGCAGCGAACTTGACGGCGCTCTTATTACCGCCAGTTGCGCCGCCGTAGTTGGATTCGCCCACGCCGCCGCTACGGACATGCCACTTGCCGCCTGCTTTGCGATTGCATTGCTCGGCTGGTATGGCTGGTACGAAAGCCGGCGGCACGCCTATCTAGCTGTGTTTTACTTTTTTATTGCGCTGGGAACTTTAGCCAAAGGCCCGGTCGCGCCGGCTCTGGCCGCCGCCGTCATTGTTCTCTTCGCGGCCACAAAGCGCGACTGGCGAGCCATTTCGCGCGCTCTCTGGATCCCCGGCATTGCCCTCTACCTCGTTGTGATGTTGCCCTGGTATGTCGCGGTGCAATTGCGCAATCCGGAGTTCTTTCGTTTCTTCATCCTCGAACACAATCTGGCACGGTTCTCAACGAACGTCTACCACCACCCTCAGCCCTTCTGGTTCTACCTGCCTGTGTTCGCGCTGGCCACTGTGCCGTGGACGATCATACTGATCGCAGCCGTCGCCCAACGCGTACGGCTGATGTGGTCGGAAGGCTGGGCCAAAGAGGCGTTTGCCAGTCCGGAGGATTCCTGGGATCTGTTTCTTCTGATCTGGATCGTCGTGCCGATTCTATTTTTTAGCGCGTCGCAATCGAAGCTGCCGGGGTACATCGTGCCTGCCGTTCCCGCTGCGGCGCTGCTGGTCGCCGAGTATCTCGCCGCTTGCCGGGGCGTTGGAGCGTTCAACGCAGAGGGCGCTGAGGGATCGCGGGGGTCGCGGGACGAGAGAGTGTTTTCGCCGCTTTTCGCCGCCGCTCATGGAGTTCTCTGCGGACTGCTGATCTTTGCCGCTTTCTCGGCCGCGTCAGTTGCGGTGAGTCATCGCCTGCTGTGGACGCAGGGAACCTATATCGCCGCCGCCGTCTCAGCCGTGGTTGCGCTAGGCATTGCGGTTGCGCTCCGCTCTCGCGCCGCTCTGGGTCTGTTCAGCCGCGTCACTGTGTTGGCCGTGGTCATCAGCATAGCCGCCGTCGTCCGCTTCGCCGCACCCGTCATCGACGCCACGCAATCCGCTCGTCCCATTGCCGAGCGCATTCAGTCTTTTTCGCGCGAGCCGGTCCCCATCGCGGTTTATCATCTTAGTCGCGAGCGGAAATACGGATTGGAGTTTTATCTCAATCGTCCGGCGGAACAATACGAGGACGGGAACATTCCGGCCGCAGCGCATGTTCTGGTTGCCGGGCAAAGTACGCAGGCGCAGGTTGCCCAGCTCGTTCCGGGACGCCGAGTGTCGTTCTTAACCAGCATGCCGGCGCAGAAGTTGGATTTGTACTGGGTGAAATAGGAAAGGTTTCAAGGTTTCAAGGTTTCAGAGTTTCAAGGTTTCAGAGGGAAGCATCGGCAAACGCGAGCGTCAGGTTTTAGCTTTGAAACTTTGAGACCTTGAAACTCTGAAACCTGGCTCCTCTATGGAAATTCTCGATCTCCGCCACTTCTCTTCCGCCGACCTTCGCCCGCTGCTGGAAGACGAGATCGCCCTGTGGGCGCGGGACCTCTCGTGGGATTACGGCACTTCCGCCGAGATGATCCTGCGCTACATGGATGCCAAAATTCTGCCCGGTTACGCCGCCATCGAGCGGGGCAGCATTTTCGGCTATTCCTTTTTTGTCTACGAGTCGAGCAAGGGTGTTATCGGAGACCTGTTCGTTCGCGATTCGGCCCGCGGCCCCGACCGTCACGAAGTGGAAGAACGCCTGCTCACCCACGTCATCGAGACGCTGCAACAGTCGCCCGGCATTCATCGCGTGGAGGCGCAGTTGCTGGCGCACCATACCGGAGAAGTCGCGCGGCCATTCCTGCAACAGGGTTTCAGCCGCCATCCGCGCGTGTTCATGAATTTTGAGATGGGCAAGCATCCCCAACCAGCAAAGCCCGCGCGCCCGTTGCCGCCGCAGTTCGAAATCCGCCCCTGGTCGGAACAGGAATACCAATCCGCCGCCGCGCTGATCACCGCCGCGTATCGCGGCCACGTCGATTCCGAAATTAACGATCAATACCGGACGCTCACCGGCTCGCTGCGCTTTTTGAACAACATCGTGCGCTTCCCCGGCTGCGGCGCGTTCGATCCGCAATCGTCGTTCGTCGTTTTCCAGCGCCGCACGCTCGTCGGATTGATCCTGTGCTCCTTGGTGCGCCCCGATGTCGGCCACATCACGCAGGTATGCGTGCTCCCCGAACACCGCTCGGCGGGACTGGGCGAGGCCATGATGGCGGCGTCGACTAAAAATTTGCGCGGGCGGGGATTTCGCTTCATCTCGCTGACCGTAACTGAAGCCAACGACCGCGCGATTGCGCTCTACAAGCGCATTGGATTTGAATCGACGCGGGTGTTTGATGCGTTT